>OCTA010000020.1_pt1 | contig 182276 bp, 135 predicted proteins | sample 1538991 | NCBI WGS metagenome assembly OCTA01 (sample SAMEA3539302, study PRJEB22396) | soil metagenome | biome: tundra; feature: field; material: soil | place: USA | collected 2010-05 | depth 0.15 m
CGTTCACGAAATCAAAGAACTCGCTCATGTCGGCCTGAGCAGCGTCGCGTTTGGTCAAAGCAGGCACGTTGAAGCGCGTCTCAATCAGCTTCAGGATTGCGGTGTAGTCGAATACCGTGTGAGAAACGTAATTCTTCTTGGTGAAAGGCGAGATCACGATCAGCGGTAAACGATATCCAGTCCAGGTGAAATCGCAGGTGCCTCCCCCGGTCGTGCCGGTCGAGTCACAGATGTCGCCTGGCACCAAGTCCAAGGGCGCGATGCCATCCGGACTCGGCATAGGCTGCGGCGAGACGTGGTCATAAAAACCTCCGCCTTCGTCGTAGGTGAAGATCATTGCGGAATCCTTCCAACTGGAGCTATTCATCAGACCGTTGATCAGGCCTGAGGCGAACTGGGCCCCGGCCTGGACGTCGATCGGGGAAGAGGTGTCGTAATCGTTAGGATGCTCATCCAGCCCAGCGCTGGAGGGAGGCTCGATCAACGCGACCTGGGGCAGAGTTCCATTCTGCACATCGGTCGTAAATTGCGATATCGGCACCAGATTTTGCGACAAGGTCGGGCTGTTGACTATGGTCTGTCCGTAACTGAACTCATTGATGTAGGAATAGTTGTAGAGGCATGCGGGAGTAGGAGCGGAGGAACAACTGGTGCCGTCGGGATCGACATAGATCTTCCAGGTGATGCCCGCGTTCTGCAGTTCCTCGAAAATGGTGGTCACGGTGAGGGGCGTTTCCGGCGCGGCCAGAGGATGCGCATGCCCGGCCGAAGTGGCGGCTAAAAGGTACATGCGGTTGATCTGGGTGCGGTCCATGACGGGGGAAAACCACCGGTCCGAGGTGGCGAAATTGGAGGCCATGAAGTAGTAGTAATTCAGGTCGCTCGCGTCAAAATATCCCATAGCCCGAATGCCGTTCGTATCCATTAAAGTGGGGGATTGTTGACGTGCGTCATCCGCGGCCACGACTACGAATCCGTTGAGGGCGGCCGGACTGTTGCCCCCCGGGTCGTTTAAGTCCCAATCCACATGACTCTCATTCCAGAAAGGACTCTGCTCTTCTTGACACATCGACGTAAAATGAAACGAACTGATTAGATTGCTGCTGTCCTGGAAGCAAACCGTTGAGGCCGGAAAGGGCTGGGTGGGATCGCAACCCGGGATGGCGGGAGCGGGTGCTTGCAGGGGAGCAATCCCGCTGGCCGGATTGAACTGCGGCAACCCGTCAAACGACTGATCCGCGAAACCATTCGCCGCCCAGTATTGGCGCATGGCCCCGAAATAGTGATCAAACGAACGATTCTCCTGGGAGAAGATAATAATGTGGTTAATGCTCTGCAGGCTTCCGGGAGGCGTAGGTGAAGACCCTGACGGCTGAGATCGCAGGCCTACGCACCCGATCAAGAGCAGGGAATTCAGGCCAGTCAATAGGGCTAACCCTAAACGATGTCGAGATCTCATTGGCGAGAGGCTCTTACACAGAGTCCGAGGTTCGATGAAAGTGAGTGCAAGAGGGTTGTTTGTGGTCTCATAAGGACCTTCACCGAGTACAATTGCCTACTTTTCTTCAGAAATTCATATACCACGCCCGCGGATTTTGGCATCACAGCTCTCGTTCCCACGAACTCTCGGAGTGTACATGTCATCGAATGAACAGCCACCGGTCCGATCTCTCGCTCAAGCCCAGTCCTTTCAAGGAGTTGCTGCCAAGAACGATGGCCAGCCGGAGATGACCGCTCCTCGCAAACTGCTGCTCAGCCTGGCGCGCAAGCTGCACGATAATGAAACATCACTCGCCTTCATGCGGAATGCATTCCGCATGTTCCAGCGCATCGGGATCACAGTGAGTCCGAACCACTACTACTGGCCTGTGCCCGACTTCCGCGAACTCGAGTCTCGGAACTGGCCAACCGAGGGAGAGACCCCTGGGCTGGACCTTGCCTTTGACCGGCAGTTGGTTTTCCTGCAAACGGTGGTTCCGCAATATCGGGCCGAATGGCAATCGAACTCGGCGCCGTTTTTCAGCGTGAGCTACAACTACAACAATGGCTTCTTCGAGACTGTGGATGCGGAGATCGCCTACTGCATGGTTCGCCATTACAAGCCGCGGCGGATCGTGGAAGTGGGCGGCGGCTACAGCAGCCGTGTCATGGCAGCGGCCCTCGATCAAAACTTCAAGCTGGATGGAGTGCGCGGCGAGCTGGTCACAATTGACCCGTACCCGGATCGGTTCCCTCAGAAGGCGCTGAGCGATCGCGTCCATCTCATCACCCAAAACATCCAGAATGTAGACCTCGACGTATTCCTCAGCCTGCAAAGCGGCGATTTTCTGTTTCTGGATTCAAGTCACGTAGTAGCGATCGGCAGCGATGTCGTGCGCGAGTATCTCGAAATCGTTCCCCGCCTCGCCGGCGGTGTAGTGATCCACGCCCATGACATCTTCATTCCCGCCGACTATCCGCGCGAGGCAGTCTTGCATAATCTCGCCTTCTGGTCCGAGCAGTACCTGCTGCAGGCCTTGCTAATGTTCAGTCCGCAATTCGAGGTCCTATGGGGCAGCAGCTGCATGCAAAGCCGCGCAACTACCGCGCTCGAAAGCGCTTTTCCGCACTGGCAGCACAGTTATCGCGACATGCCCCCGGGAAAGGGGCACTTCCTTCCCACCCGCGATGGCGACCGTGTCTGGCCCTCCAGTTTCTGGATGCGGAAGCTGGTTTAAGGCAAGTTGATGTCCCAGGCGGGCCGCTGCTGTCTCAATCGGTCTCCGCTGGGCGCGAATTACCAAATCCCCTTGTCGTCTCCCGTAATGCGCAGATTGACAAATGCGGCGGCAGCCAGCGCCGGCAAAAGAGACAAGCGAGCCGCAGCGCGAAAGTGTCGCGCCGCTCCCGTTCCGATGAGTTGCTGCAAGAACAGTTGCGAACCCTGCGGCACCATGGGCAGGCGCAAAAACTGTTTCCCTACGTACGTCACTTCGGCCCCGAAACGTGCCGAGCGCACCACAAACTCTGGCAGCGGGAGCGGACCAGCGCCCAGGCGCTTGTTGTAGTCCGAAGCGATCTTCAGCAGGATCGCTACTCCCGGCCAGATCGACCACCGCTGCGTGGACGTGCGCAGCCGCGTGAAATCCAGACGGCCTGCCCGCACTAGCCCCGTAAGGTTCAGCAGGTCGGTGAAACGAATGTAGAAATGGCGATACATCCTTTGCAGTGTCGCGAGCGTGACTTGTTCCTCTGGAGCCGGGACGCGAAAGCGAAAAGGACCTACATCGCGCATAACGCTGGTTTCTTCTAAGTAGGCAGGTAGCTCGTCCTGCTCACCGGTTTGTCCGAGGCAGCCCACGTGGATTTCCACCAATCGGGGCAGTCCCGGAATCCGGAAGTTCCATTTGTGCGCTAATCGGTCGCCCCAACTCTGCGGCTGCGGCTCGGCTTGCAGTTCGCTCTGCATCGCACGCACGGTATCGCGCTCGGTAGCTGCGATAAAGAGATCAAGATCGCTGCCTATATCAGGCCAGTGATCGAGGGTCTTGATCACGAGCGGGGTGTGCCCGGTCAGTTCGAGCGCGCGCACGATCTGGTGCAAAGCCGCGAGCGCGCCCTCGACCTGCCGTTGTTCGATTTGCGCCAGATCTTGAAGGCCCTCAAACCGCGGCACGACTGCATCAGCCGCAGCCCATTTCTCTAAGAGCTGCAACGTGCGAAGGTATACGCGTTGCAGTTCCGCAAAGCGCAGGAAGTCGGACCATTCCTCCTTGCACATGCGTTGCAATCCCGAGAGCACCTGTCCGATCTGCGCGGTGGGTTCGCCGCGCTGGCCAGGGGATGGGGGCGCATGGAGATGTAAAACCGCCAGCATCTCGAACATCTCAGTCGCGCCTCCTCGTCCCTTGGTCATGGACGTCCTCCGTGCGTGATATCCGCTTTCGATTCGCCACAGTACGGCAGGCCGCGCTCGATCGCCGTTCCTTCCTCGTAATCGTTCCAGGTCGCAATCAGAACAAACGGAATGGGGTGCGAGGGTTCGTCGTTCTCTTGGAACATGCGGAGGGTGTCTTCGAACGTCTTTCCGCACCGTGCATCGATGTGCCGGTTCAAGCTCCAGGAAGCCTTCGCATCATTGAAGCCCGGCCACACTCCGCCCACCGTAACCGCGTCCGGACGTTTGCGCATCTTCGTGTAGAAATCGTTCAAGTAATCTTCGCCCCACGCTTGGCCGTCCGGCTTCCACCCCGTGTGCCCGGGATACACCCACGCGTACTCACCGTTGAAGGCTTTGGCGAACTGCGGCGGGGGATCGTCCTGATAGAGCAGGATCGGCGGCGATTCCCACTGATCCACCTGCTGGCGCACCTGGTTCCAATCAGTATGGCCGCGCTTGGGAAACACAAAGACGACGGGCCGCCCCCGGTACATCAGGTACGCATCGCGTCCTGGGGCGCCGGGTCCGATGTACTTCTTGTAAGCCAGATCCATCGCCTCCATGGCGTCTTCGGTGGCGTGTCCGTTGTCATCCTGGGTTTCGTCGTACATGAGCGCGATGTGAAAGTGCTGCTCGCCGGCAATTCGCTGGAGGAGCGCGGTACTTCGATCGAGAAAGGGACGCCGTGGGCCATACCAATCCACTACGAAGGCATAGATGCCCATGTTGCGGGCACTCTCAATTTGCTTGCGCAAGACGTTCGGGTCCTGACTGTTATAACCGACGTCAATGTGGTCCGGGTCGCCGAACCAGGGCTGGTAGTCTGCGAGAATCTTGGGTTTGCCCGACAAGTTAGGGATATCCTTGAGCGCGAGATTCCGCGAATTCGCGTGAGTGCACCCGTTCGGAATGTAGCTCACGATCAAGACACACGCCAAAAAGGCATACTGAAGAGGTTTCATCTATGATTTCCTGCTCTGGTTACGATGAGACGGCGCCGCCAAGAGTTGGCTCGAAGTAGGCGTTCGAGCAAGTGTCTCAGAAGGATTTGGCAGAGACTTCCTCTAGATCGCGAACGTACCAGCGATCTGCGCCGGGGGTCATGAGAACCATGTACTCGTGGGGCGCATTCTGTGTATCAATCAACTTGTTTCCGTCGAAGGTCTGGATCTCCAACTGAGCTTGGTCGAGAAGCTGCATGGCAGTCCCATCCGTGGAATAAAAGACCGCCTTCAGATGGTGGCCGTGATCCACGACCCGAACGTGCACGCCCGCCTGCTTTTGCTCGGCGATTCTCTGCATAAGGCGATCTTTGGCGAATCCGACGAACTCTTCGCCGAGCCCTTCGGCCCCGCTGGATTCCAAGGCCCCGGCCAGATCACGCCATGCCAGTGCGTAATAGCGCGCTATCGTCGTTCCCGTGAGTTCTTCGATGGGACGTGGCGCAAGTCCGTCAGCATCGAGGTGGACTGGGGGCGATGATTGGGCGATCGCCAGAACACAAGCTGCAATAACGAAGCTCGCAGCTTTGAAAAACCGAAGCGAGATCTTCTTGAGTGCCAGCGTCACGTGGGCCATGCTCTTCATAGTTTTCCGTTGAAGGCGACTTCATTGCCCAGCACAACGCCGCACGCGACGTTGATCTGTGTCCGTCCGTGGACGCTAAACTGCATCCGCGCTACACCTTTCTTGATCGGCGTGTCCACCGTGCTCTTGCCTGCCCTGTCAACCTTGGTAAATGAGACGACAGTGCCATCGGGAAGTGCATTTCCGCTGCAATCGCGCACGGGATCGGTTTCGAGGGTCACCATATTCCCGCTCGCCACGGCTTTCATTCGCAATCCGCAGGCCTCCGCCGCGACCTGTTGAACGACTCGCGCTTCTTCCGCGCTGCCTGAGACTGCAGTGACCTGAACCCGTCCCTCATGTGGCGTCGAGTCCATGCGCATCCAGGCCACACCGCGCCGGGTGGAAACTCGCCGTGAGAAGCTGGCCCCGCTGGCTGGCGTGATTCGGAAATCCACTGCAGCCGGGGTCGCAACCAGGTTGAAGTACTGGTCAAACACAAAGGCAGTAGCATCGATCGAATTGGGAGTGGAAACGGGAACCCGCGAAGGATGGAGAAAGAAGCTCAGGTGCGCGGGTTGCGCGGCCTTCACCTCGAACGTTGCGGAAGTGCATGATCGGTCGCAGAGGATCACCTGGTAGCGGCCCGCGGCACGCACCTCGCTGGACTGAATCTGCAGATCGCTCCCGAGACTCACGGTGCGTTTCACAACATGGTCGGGCGCCACCAGATAGAAGGTGGCTTGCCCGGAGCCCTCGACCGGAATCGAGAAGGCTTGGCCTGCTTCCAGAATGGCGGGCACGTGCAGTTCAGCAGCACTCGCCCAACCAGGCAACACGCACAACAAGGTCAATCCGGTCAGGCGCTTGCATAATTCGAAACCGCCACGGGTAGTGCGTTTCATGCTAGTTGCTCGACCGCGAGTAGTGGTTGACGATGACGCGATAATTCTTCAGCCGTCTCGCGATGTCATCCGGGATGTCGACAGCAAACGGTACGGGCACCTGCGGCATGAGCGCCTGATCTACATAACCATCCGAGACCCAGATTACTTTCCCGGAGTCGTCATAGTAGGCTGCCAGGACCTGCGCGATGTTGACGGGGCGGCCGCTTTGATTCACCAATTCGCCCTTCAATACGTTTCGGTCCAAGCCGTCTTTGCTCACCGCCTGGTCGCTGACCGCAATTACCGGATCAGCGCTGGCCGGGACTAAGAGCGCGCGCGCATCCATGCGCACACTTTTTACCGCATCCATGCGAATCCCCGGAAAGTCAATGCGATAAGGAGAAATCTGCTTGGGGAGCAGCACGTGTGAGATCAGATCGAAGCTGCCTTCTTCCTCGAGAGGAGAGCCGTCCGCTTTCAGCAGGGTCGCATTTACATTCAAATATGCGGGAACGGTGTCTTCATTCTCGACTTCCCCGAGAATCACCACGCGACCGGGACGCGCGATCGCGTTCATGGACGTGATGCGCACCTTCGGCGAGTCTACGTCCTGAGAGCCCCAAGTCTGCGATGTGTTGCGGCCGATAACTTCCCAGCGCAGGTAGTTCACCGACACCACCTGCGGGGGCACTGTGGGAAACGCCGGTTTCGGCCACACCACACGCCAGACCGAACCATCGCGGCGCACGCGCAAATCCCGCACATCATCGAGCGAGCCCACTGCGCTCGACCAATTCATTCGCACGCGGACCAGAGCCTGATCTTGATCGGCGTGCAAAGGCGAAACATCCGCGCTTTGCAGCGAGGAGTAGGTACGCAGGCTGCCGTCGCTTCCCGCCATATCGCGAATGAAGGATGCAAGATCCGTACCGCTGCTGCGATCCAGCGAAGCATAGGCCTGCTGGTAGTTGTGAGCCTGAATCTGGCTCATCAGAGCCTGCACGGCTTCCTCGGGAGTTACCGCAGAGAAGATGGCATGCTGCTTCGCCCCTCCGGACTGCAGCCAGGCGATGGCAACCAGAACCACGGTTGCAATGGCGAGAAAAGTAACCAGCCCCCACCTCATGAGCGCACCCCATCGTCATAGACGCCTTCCGGCGTTTCCCTGGGAATTGCGATCCTTTCCGGTACGCGGCGCGGTTCCACCAGGAACCACACAAACAGCATTGCCAGGATGCTGCTGCCGATGGGCAGGATGCCCCAAATCCATCCTTCCCACGGGGCCGGTACGGCGTCTGACGGGATCAGACGAGCGGGAAGCGCGTCATCCTTGGACCACACGGTGATGGCACCGGAGTCATAGCTCTCGACCTGGCGCCACCCGCCAAAGACCAGGAGAGGCTCATAGAACGGATCATGCACGAAAATAAATTTCAGGCCATAGTGGTTGGCATGCTGGAGCATGGCCCGGAGCGAATCCATGCCGGCGACGCCGAAGAATTTCGCGCTGGTCAATTGCGCCGCGCCGTAACGGGTCATCTCGGGCAGCAGGCGGGCCGAGTTGTACTCGCCATCTATGCTGTTCGCGGTTGCATAGGTCGAAACCTTGGAAAGAGCATTGCCGAATCCGAGTGTGAGATAGCGGTACTGATCGTGGCCATCGCGATTCAGGAAGGCGACGACCGAATCTACATTGAGCGAGCTAAACGTGCGAAAGGGGCTCCATGTTAGCCAACCCAGAGCGAGCGCCAGGCTGGCAACGGCGGCCGTACTCACGCCGATCGCACCCCAGCGCGGAAAACGGGCGATGACTTGTTCCACTAACAATCCCACAATCGGCAAGGCCAGCACCGTCGCCCACAGCGTGAAGCGCTCGTAGGTGAGAATTTCGAAGGCCCGGCCGAAGATCCAGCGCGGAACCGGCGTTGTGCCACCCAGAGCAATCAGGAACGTGACCCAGAACGCAAGCAACAGCATTCGCAAACGAGGATTCGATGCTCCCTTGATCACGATGAAGGGCAATGCCAGGATCAAAGCACCATACGGGACGATGAAATAATTCATTCCGTAGATCCAATTCATCAGGAGGTTCGAACGGCTCGCGTGCGGAATGGGCATCTGTTCGATGGGATGCCGGATGAGTGCAATCCAGTAAGGCAACAGAACGACCCCAACCCCCACTGCCGCAATCGCGGCGAAGACGAGACCGCGGCCGATGATTGCGGCGCCGGATTGATCCTTCTTGCGGCCGTCGTACCACGCCAGCCACAAGACTGGAACGGCAAACAGGACCGAGCCGAAGATGAGCGTGACGTGATGGGCCGATGCGGCGGCCAGCGTCAGAGCAATGCCCTTCAGCAGGGATCGCCAACTGGCCGATCTGCACCACGAATATAAGTAAGGCAGACTCAGAAGATACAAAGGCGCTGACATGGTGGTAGGCAACTGCCCTGCCGAATAGACAAGAAATGCGATACTGCCGGCGAACACGGCTAGTACTCCGGCATAGCTGGCTGCACGTTCATCGACCCAAAGCTGCGCGAACCGATAGGCGCCCACCGCCAGCAGGACGACGGCGGCCAACTGCACCAGCATGAAGGCCTCGGTGAGTCCGACGATATACGACAGCAGCGCAATCCATTGGTGAGTCAACGGAGGATAGGTGGTTTGGGAGAAGCCGCCAAACCACTTTTCGTTCCAAGGGTTGAACCAGTGATGAGCATAATGCGACGCAAAAAAGATGTGTAAGTTTGCGTCATAGGACGTAGTCGCCGGCAACTCCATTACGAGTAAAGGCCCGTGAATCGCGAGTGCCAGCAAGATGATGGCAGCAACCGGAATGGGGCGTTGCCAAATGCTGATCTCAGGCGGGAGTGCAAATGTTTCCTGGCGGTCTCTCATTGAGCGGAGCGTTTGAATCGCATGGTTTGATTCCCGGAAGCCGGGCAAGGTTGGCAGGGTTTTTTGGAGGCGGGTGTCACCGCGTGCAAAGGTGCGCAACCGCATCGGGAGTTTCTGGCATCTGAGCGAAGACGAAAGGGCCTGTGTGCCCCTACGCCACCAGCCGGATGGTCAGCCAAGAGCTCGGGGGAGGAGGAATGGTGCAATCAGTGTTCAGGGGAGCAGTGCGGCTCGCAGTCCTGCTTGTGGCCACTACCGGCGCTGCCCAGACCTTCGACGTGAACGGCCAAACCTCTCCCACTTCGCCCGTGCCTTCGAAAAAGCGAAGCGCCCCGTCCAACAATAAGCCGTCCGATCATAACGAGACTGGGATGGGCTGGGGCGCGAGCATCGAGGTGGCGCGCGAGGCGCGAGCCGCGCAGAGCGCGCTACAACACGGAGACGCGCAAGGCGCAACTGCGCATGCCCAGCGCGCGGTGAAGGCCGCTCCGCAGAATCCTGATCTCTGGTTTACGCTGGCTTACGCAGCCCGGCTGAGCGGACAGTATTGGCTGTCTGTCGATGCCTATCATCGCGGTCTCGCTCTGAAGCCATCTTCGATGGAGGGGCTTTCGGGTCTGGCGCAAACCTACGCCCGGATGGGGCGCAGCGCGGAGGCGCAGAAAGCGCTGGAAGAGGTGTTGGCCGCGAATCCTAGGAGCGATTTGGACCTTCAGCTCGCGGGCGAATTGCTGCTAACCACCGATCCCAAACGAGCACTTGAATATCTGCAACGCTCGGAAGCTGTTAAGGCGTCGCCGCGAACGGAACTTCTGCTGGCCCGAGCCTATGAGCGAACCGGAGACGGCGAGTCGGCCCACAAGATGTTGGAGAGAGCGCGCCGCTCGGCTCCGACCAACCCCGAGGTGGTGCGAGCGGTTGCGTCTTACTACCGCGACACGGGTCAGTACGAAGAGGCGATCCGCCTCCTGGAAGACTTACACGCGAAAGACGCGAGCACGCTCGCGGAACTGGGATATTCCTACGCGCTGGCTGGCAACGCACCCGCGGCTGCGCACAATTATGGCATCGCGGCTAGCCGAGCGCCGCGGGACATTGAGATCCAACTCAATGCCGCGCAAGCCATGCTCAACGCTGGGGAGTTCGACAAAGCCACGGCCTTTCTGAACCAAGCCAAAACGCTGAATCCGGAGCACTACCGCCTGTATGCCTTGCGGGGAAGGCTGGATGCGGCCGAGCGTCGGAACGAGGATGCGATCCGCGGATACGAGGCGGCACTACAGCACCTGCCCGAAGGTGTGCCGGAGGGGGTTCTCTATGCGATCTCGTTACGCGTGGATCTTGCCCAGATTTACCGCGATGCCGGGGACACCGCAAACGCAGAGCGTGTCACGAATGATGCGGCGAAAGCGATCAGTACCCTCGATGTGGCAGGCCCAGCACGGCCCGAGTTTTTGCGACTGCGAGCAGCAACCGAAGTGGGAGGAGGCAATCTCGATTCCGCCGAAAAGGATTTAAAAGAGGCTCTCCAACTTGAACCTCGCAACGCCGTGTTGCTTCTCAACTACGCGAATCTTCTCTGGAAGACGGAGCGAAAGGAGGAAGCCCGGAAGACCTACCGCGAGGCGCTGGCAATCGATTCGTCGAATGCGAGCGCATTGGGCTCGCTTGGCTTCGTGTCGCGCGAGATGGGCGACACCGCGGCCGCCCGAGGCTACTTCTTGGAATTAGCGAAGAAGCATCCCGGCGACTATGCGCCCTATTTGGCCCTGGGTGATTTGTATAGCGCGACCCGTCAATTTCCGGAAGCGCAACAGAGTTACGAGCAGGCCTTCCCGAAGTCGCCGAACAATCCCCTGATTGTTTCCGGTGCGATGAATGCGGCGCTCGAAGCACACAACCCGGCGCAGGCCAAGGAGTGGCTGGAGCGCGCGTCGGAGGCGGTGCGACAAGATCCGCAAGTCATGCGCGAGCATGAGCGGTACTTGACGATGACCGGGAACTACGCAGAATCGGCAGATCTCGGGTATCAGGTGATCCAGAAGCTTCAGAAGGATCGCGAGGCGGTCGACTATCTTGCTTATGACCTTCTGTTTCTCAATCGGCTCGATGAAGCGATGAAGATCGTAGACCGCTTTCAGCCAGTTCTTAAGGATGATCGCGACCTGCCTCTGATTGCGGGGTACGTGCACGCTGACCACAACGAAAACGAGGAGGCCGTCCAGGACTTCACGCACGCCCTGGCGATCGATCCCCAGATGGCGGTGGGTTATATGAACCGGGGGTATGTTTACAACGACATGCGCCTGGCCACGAAGGCCGAGCAGGATTTCCGCAAGGCGTTGGCGCTGAATCCACAGTATGGCGAAGCGCATCTCGGACTAGCCTATGCCCTGCTCCAGTTGCGGCGTTCCATGGCAGCGCTGAAAGAGGCTGAAGTAGCAAGCCGTTTGCTTCCCGAGTCGGAGAGTCTGCATCTCGTCAAGGCTGAGGGCTACCGCCAGCGAGCCATGCTAACTCGCGCAGAAGGGGAGTACAGGCAAGCTTTGAAGCTGAATCCGAATGCTCCGACTTCCTACATGGCACTCGCGGATGTGCAGTACCGGCAGCATAAATACGAGAAATCAGCTGACACTTTGAACCGTGCGCTCGCGGTCGCGCCGAACGGCCCGATGATTTTGGCGCAGCTTGCAAGATCCTATGCGCAGCTCCGCCGGTCGTCCGAGGCCATGCAGGCGATTGAATCCGCGGAGCGGGCTGGCGGGAAGGATTACAAAGTCCTGCTGTTGACCGCGGACGTGCTGCGCGCGCTGGGCCGTCGCGACCAGGCCATGACCAGGTACTCGCGGGCGCTGGAAAGTTCCGATGAAAATCGTCTACAGATCCGACTCGCCTTGGGCCGATTGTTTGCGGAAGAAGGGCACACAGCGGACGCACAACAACAAGTGGCGCTGGGCTTTGCCGAGGCGAGGGTCGCGCCTACCGATGTGACCTCCGCTGAAGACTACCTGAACGCAGCAGACATTCTGATGAGTATCCACGAGTATCTGCTGGCACAGCGAATGTATGGGCGTGCCCAGGCTCTGGGCGCGGATGACACCGCCGTGGCGGTGGGTATGGCAAATGCGTCGCTGGCCCTGGGAGACACGCGTAGCGCGGAATTGCAACTGGCCAGCTTGAGCGATGATCCGGAACGCAAGAACAACTTTGACTTTCTGGTCGCCCAGGGCAACGTCTACCGGCAGCGTGGCGAGGTTGATCGCGCGCTCGCGAATTTCGTCCTCGCCAACCGGTTGGATCCGCAGGATCTAGCGACCCGCACCGCGGAAATGGAACTGGCGGAAGAACAAGGCCGTCCCATCACCGATCGCCTTGGCCTAGGTTCTACCGTGCGCGTAAACCCGGTGTTTGAAGATGAAAACATCTATCAAATGGACGCTCGTCTGCTCGGCGTGCAAAACAACGGAGCCTTGTTACCACCCCCGCGGCGTTCGATCGAGACCTTCGTCGATTCGCGTTTTCAATTCCGGCAGAGTTCGTTTCCCTCCGTTCAAGGCTTTATCGCGGAGCGCAATGCTCAGGGTAGCATCTCCTTTCCGAGTAAGCTCCTGATTCAGGATCGCAATACGTTCGACGCCATCCTCAATATTTCCGTGGCGCCGGTTGTGCAACTAGGCAACGTGAAGCTGAGCATCATGCCCGGACTGCAATACACAATACGGCGCGACACGCTTGCTGCCGTGCCCATGAATCAGAATCTGTTTCGCCAGTTTGTTTATGTGGCCAGCAGCCCGATCAGCAATTGGTTCTCGTTTTCCGGCAATTTGATTCGGGAAGCGGGTCCGTTCACAGAGCAGGATCTGCACTCGCGGGACCTTTCTGGTGCTCTCGAGTTTCGCGTGGGCCGACCCTGGAGCAAGAGCGCGCTGCTGACCGGCTACAACGCGCGTGACCTGCTCTTCGGACCATCGGTACATGAGTACTACCAGACAATTACCTATGCGGGCATGCAGCATGGGTTCGGTTCCCGCCTCCGCGTGTCGGCGGTGGCGGAGTTTCTGCGCGCGTGGCGTGTCGAAGGCAATCAGTTCGCTATCGCGCAAACTCTTCGTCCACGCTTTGGGGTAGACGCGGAACTCAAAGAGCACTGGACGTTGTCCGCCTCAGGTGCGTGGTCTTCCGGACGCAGCTTTCACGCCTACGACAACGTGACGTCGAGCGTCATGTTCTCCTACACGCACGAAGGGAGATGGGGCAAGAGCGTAGGCTCGGAGACGGCTTCAGTCACTTATCCCTTGAGATTTTCTTTTGGTCTGGTACAGCAGAGTTTTTACGAATTTTCCGGACACGGGGGCACCCAAATCGTTCCGGCAGCGCAGTTCACCTTTTGACGTCATTCGTTTCCGCCTGCTCTAACTGCCTGACGACGGCAACTTCCTTATGGCGACACCAGAAACGCAAGTGACGACAAGGCCGGGTCACCTCGAAGGCTTGCGTGAGCGGGTAGTGCGGGGCAGTGCCATTTTACTGTTCAGCACTGGACTGGTGGCCGCAACCAATCTGCTCTACAACATCTTGATCGCACGGATGTTAGGTGCTGAGGGCTTTGGCAACGCTTCCGCCTTATATACGCTGCTAATGTTACTGGCGGCCATCACCTTATCGTTCCAGATAGTGACATCAAAGTTTATCGCTCGGAGTTCAGAGACTCTTGTCCGAGCACAGATCTATGCAAGCATGTCGCGCCGGGCCTGGCAGGTGGGCGTGGGGATTGCCGTACTACTCGCCGCAGGCGGCGCCTACGTCAAGTCGTATTTCAATCTGCCGGCGCAGCATGATCTGTGGCTGCTGGCAATCGCGACTGGAGTGTATATACCCCTGGGAGTACGTCGCGGAAAGATGCAGGGCTGTTACGAATTTCGCGGCATAGCCATCAATGTGGTGGTGGAGGCGGCGGTTAAGTTCGGCGGGGCCCTGCTCTTCCTACATTTCGGGATGGGCGTGACGGGTGTGATGACGGCGGTGCTGCTCTCAATCGTCGCCGCGTACATCGTCGGGAAGCCGGGGGCCCAGTACCACGCGAAAGCGGGGCTGATGAAGGTCGCGCCTTCTGGCGAGGGCATGCAGGCCCTTCTGTACTTCATCGGGCAGGTGATTCTCAGCAACCTCGATATCTTGCTCGTGAAGCATTTCTTCCGGCTGTCGGAAGCGGGAGTCTATGCGGCTGTGGCTCTGGTGGGACGCGTGGTCTTCATGTTGTCGTGGTCGGTGGTAAGCAGCATGTTTCCGGTGACGGCGAGTCATACGCATCGCCGGGCGGGACGCTCGCTGCTATACACCGGGTTGCTCCTGGTGGGAGCAGTCACGTCTGCATTCATCACGGCGGTGGCGTTGGTCCCGAATGCCGTATGGACTAAGGTGCTTGGGGCGCGGTTCCTGCTAGGCACGCCAGCGGCATTCTCCTCCCTCTTAACAGAGTATGCGGTCATGACCGGCATCTATTCCATTGCAGTATTGATCATGATGTACGAAATCTCGCGGCGCATCGGCACCGCGGCCTGGGTGCAGTTGGGCGCGAGCGTGTTGCTGGCCGTAGGGATCTGGCGTTATCACGATTCCTTGTCCCAGGTAATACTGGTGCAAGTGTTCGTGATGTGCGGACTGCTTATGGCGGTCACGATCCCGATCTTCCGCGAACGGGATGAATCCGAGCGTGTGCCGGTAACTTCGGAACCTTTGAAGCGCCTGCGACGCGTGCCGGAGGAGGAGATCATCGCGGAATTCTTGCGGGGCGAGTTCTATCATCCCCAGTTTGATCCCTATCGCCGAGACTTCAAGCATCTAGTGGAGCATGCCGATCTCCATGATCCTCAGGAAAACTTCGTCCGGCGCGCGTTGCTGTTCCGCCGACGAGGGCGCCTATGGCGTGAACTGCCTCCCGATATGGAGTGGTGGGAGATTGAACTGACTCCAGGCGACCTGGCGCGCTTGCGGTCTTTTCCGCGGAACGACTGGAGGCGTTTTGCCGGAGGCGGGTTCTACCTAACGGAAATGATTAGCCGCATCCAAGCGGAACTGGCTCACGGGCAGCAGAGTCGGTTCCTGAAAAAGCTCGCGGCAATCGGAACCGATCTCCGCGAGAGCCATGTACCGGATGGGGTGTTGCTGATTGGCATCGACGGGCATCACCCGCTGACGATTATCGAGGGAAATCATCGCATGGCAGCGGCCATGCTGACGATGCCCGAATTCGCGCACCGCCGCTTCCGCTTTTATTGCGGTTTGTCTCCCAAGATGAACTTGTGTTGTTGGCATAAGACCGACCTGCGAAGCCTGACGCGCTATGCTCGACATACCGTTCGTTACATGTTCCGCGATTTCTTGGTTGCGCGGACACTGCGGGAGAAGCGCATCGAGATGGAGACGTCCTGAAAAGCTCACGGTGAAACGCACTCGCGGGACGCGGCGAGAGAATCATGGATTGCGCGAGACGAGGTTGACAGTGCGAGCGTTGTAGCGTTCTCCATCGAATTCGGCCTGAATACTGACGTCGGCGCCTTCTCGCAAAAGATCGAGACTGGTGCTGTCCAGAGAGCCGATGGTGAGCTCGTGAACGCTTTGGTCGGAATCGTTGGACAGGGCCACGACCCGCGATCGCAAGTCGACGGCGACAATTCGACCCTGAAATGTGAAAGAATTCCCACGTTCGGCAAGAATCTCGATTCTGTTTGCCGCATTCTGTGCCGGAGAGAACCATACCTGCACCAGCATGCCCGGAGACAAAGCCTGCGGCGAGGCGGGCTGGCCCCGGTTGGCAATGACCGTGCTGGGAGTAATACGCAGCGCAACACTTTTCGGGCTCATGGGATCGCGTAGGATGAGCCGGGACTTAGCTGCGTCGTATCGCAAGATCTGCCCATCGAGTTCAGCCGCATTCGCTGGGCCTGTTCGCACCGAGATCGCGAACAACTTTCCACCGTCAATGACCGTGTCGACTGAAACTACAGATCCGGCGGGAATACTGGTCAAAGGCGTTTTGGCGTCTGCGGGAAGAAGTTGAGTCCGCGGATCGAAAGCAATCCGGACATCGCGGCCCCCGAAAGCGTGAATCCAGAGCTGATCGTGGATCGGATCTACCCGCTTCAGTACGCCGCGCACCAGACCTATCTTCTCTTCGGGTTTGCGGGCTGAGGAACGGCTGTCCGGGCCGGCAGCTTTTGGCTGAGCGCCAGCTTCGTTGGATGGATCTGGCACGGCCACCTGCGCTTGCACGAAGCCGATCAGTACGATCATCGACCAGAGGAGTCTTGTCATTGCTGCTTTGATGCTAAATGGGGGGATCGAGGATAGGGGATCAGCATCGGGTATTTACTGTAGTCCAACCGAACCCGGAGTTTAGGCATCGTAGTAGCGGCAAGAAAGTGGTGAACTTGAGCAAGCTGGGTACGCTCTTCGCGATTTCGGGTTTGCTGGCGATGCAACTGCTCGCCGGAACGAGCCAGGGGTTCGCGAGCAATTTGCAGGTCCCAATTCCTCAGCGCAGTATTTCTACACCCAGCCAGAAGCTTAACCGGGAGGGTGTTGCCGCACTCAAGCACGGGCATCAAAAAAAAGCCAAGCAACTATTCTATAAGGCCTACCTGCTAGATCCGGAAGACCCGTTCACTTTGAATAATCTGGGATATGTCGCCGAATTGGAGGGCGATGCCGATCGAGCCCTACGCTACTATGCATTGGCGGCGCGGCAGCATACGGATGCGGTAATCGACCAGTCCAATGAAGCGGCTCTCAAGGGCAAGCCCCTGGATGAGGCATTTCGGCAGATGCAAGATGCCGATCGGGAGGTCAGCAAGATCAACGAGCAGGCAATTGTTCTGCTTCAAGAAGGGCACGTGCTTGAAGCCAGGAACCTGCTGCAATCTGCCCTTCCGCGCTATCCGCACGATCCGTTTCTACTCAACAATCTCGGCTATGCGATGGAAACCGTCGGAGATATCGAAGGAGCCCTACGATCCTATTCAACAGCGGCCAGCATTCATTCGACGAAGCGGGTGGTGGTGACTCCGCGCGCGAAGTGGCGAGGCCGGCCAATCAGCGAGGTAGCCGCAGGAAACGCAGTGGCCATCAGCGAGCAGATCGCCCGGGGCGAAGGAGTTGAGGCAGCGACCGCTCGCCTTAATCTGCGTGGAGTGGCGGCACTGAACGACAATCACCCTTCGGTTGCGCGGGAGTTTTTCTTACAGGCGTATCAACAGGATGCCCGGAACGCGTTCACCCTGAACAATCTGGGCTACGTCGCCGAGTTGGCGGGTGATCAGGAGAGCGCCGAGATGTATTACGAGGCAGCACGTTCTGGCCGAGACGCGAATGCCCGGGTGAGCTACGCCACACGTCGCGACGCCGAGGGACAGAAGATCGACAAGCTGGCTGACGGGAACCAGTTGGACGTGGAGGCCACGCTGAAGGCGATTCAAGAGACGAGACGCCGCGAACCAAGACCAGTCGAACTGAAGCGTCGCGACGCGGTGTCTAAGAGTAGTGAGCAGGACGCGACGCCCGTGCCGCCGATTGCAACGCGGGCTCCGGCTCTCCCAACCTTGCCGCCACCAGATTCTGAACAAAACCGCAATATGGTGCCACGCCCACAGGCTCCGCAGAACTCGCAGCCCCAAGATCCACCTCAAAAATAGATAACGGACTTATCGCGGACCGCGTCCCAGTCTGCGCCAGGTTCAGCGGAGTTGATTACGTAAGGTGGGATGCAGGAGGGCAGCGAGAGCTGAGAGTTACCTGGCAGGCCGCCAGCGCAAAAACCAAGCAAGGCCCCCTATTTCGATCACTGCGTTGGAAAGCGCCGTGCCGAATAGATCGAAGTAGCTGTCGTGGCGCGGTTGGCTGCGTTCGAGGAGCGGCGAGCGGCGTCGAGTGCGCCGGACTAAGCAGAGGGAGCGGCAATCCGGTCTTCGTCCTGCCATCTTTGAATTCTCTCACCCACCGCGCGGGCAAGGCCGTCCGGCCTCTGGAATTGACCGGTGCGACGCAAGCCAGCCGCCAATTGCAGAGTCTTGATGCGCTCCTGCTGGCGGAAAGACCGGATATATTCCCGTACCACCTGCGGCATGCTCATGGCCACCCCTGCCGCATAACTGCGCCAAGCCATCTCTTTCAGATCATCCGGCGAATTCAAGGCAAGGAGCATCTGCTCGACCAGGCTGTCCGCATCGCCTGAGGTGAAGAACCGGATGGCAATGCCCTCATGCTCCGCGAGATCCCGAAAGTCCTGGATGCCGGAAGCGATGACCGGGACCCCGTACTGTGCCGCGAGGTGCGCCACGCCGCTGGAGCCAGCAGACGACGTGTATGGCATTACTGCCAGGCTTGCCTCACGAAACAGGTCGGCAATCGACTCCTCGGGTACATAGCCCAGAAAGCGAATGCGATCGCTGGCATAGCGCTGCGCCATCGACTGCACATAGCCGGGAGTTTTTGGATGATCGCCGCCACCGATTACCAGTTCTACATTGGGGAACTTAGCTGCCACCCGATCGAACGCCTCGATCACTAGCTCAAGACGCTTATAAGTTCCCCACTTTCCAAACGCGAGAATGCGGTGGGTCGGGTTTCCCCGGCGCGTAAAGTCTGGAGGCTCCGGCCGCTCGGCAAAGATCCCATGCGATCGCACACTCACCCGGCCGTGCCGGTATTTCTCATCCAGAGTTCGACGGTAGGCGGGCATGAGCACGGAAAGCGAGTTCGCGCTCAAAAGTAAATGCGTGGCCAGCCAGCCTCCCGCTCGGTACAGCTGGTGCGAGGAAACAGCGGCATCATCCAGGTCGACCGTTTCGAACAACTGGTGCAGCGTAACGTGCGAGTGCACTCCGCTCAGCCGTGCTGCGACCGGGGTGACGAGACCCAGGATAGCCGAAAGCGGGCGGTCGCCGAAGCTGGCGAAGCCGAGGTTGAACCAGGCCACGTCAGGCTTCACCCTCCGGATGGTGCGCAACAGACTGGCTAGGTTGCCATTCTTTCCGAAACCCCAGCAGCGGGTGACCTTAAAGCCGGGCAGCTCATCGGCGGGTGTTGGGAGATAATCTCCCAACACCGTCAGATCAATACACCTTTCTTGCAGAAGTTGTTTCGCGACATGGAAACCATATTCATTGAGCGCATGACGACTGGGCGGAAATGAGGTGATGAGTGCAATCTTCATGGCTCGCTCGAACGCAACGCCAAATCCCGCGAGAGGCGGCCCAGAAGGTGCAAATAGTGAAGGGCGACGGTCGCATTGGCCTTGCTTTTGCCCGCCCGGCGAAGACCGAAATGGTAAGGGACTTCCTGTGCTGTCTTTATGCGCCCGCGGACCAGGATTTCAAGCAGGAGTTTGAAGCCGGTGGTCTGGAAGGTTAGCCCCTCGATGCAGCGGCGATGGATTACGAAAAAACCCGACATCGGGTCGGTAACCCCAAGGTTCTTCTTGGAAATTAGAGGCGCTGCCGCCAACGTACTCAGCCGGGAAACGGCGGCGCGCAGCGGATTCCAACCTTTGGTTCCCTGATTCCGAGCATAACGGCTGGCGACGGCGATATCGGCTTGTTCGGCTGCCTTCAGCAGTTCCGGCAGCAACTCAGGGGGATGTTGCAGGTCAGCATCGATGACGCCGAGCAGGTTCGCTCGGGATTGACTCCAGCCGTACAACACCGCCCCTGCCAAGCCCCGTTCTCCCCCACGTGAGAGGAGGCGAATGCGCGGATCTCGTTTTGTCCAGTCGCGAACTTGTTCCACCGTTCCGTCGGTGCTTCCGTCATCGACGACCACGATCTCATATTCGTATTTCGTCTCGCTTAATGAATCGGTGAGTAAAGTGAGTACTTTGTCGATATTTCCGGCTTCATTAAGGGTCGGCACCACGATGGCAAAACTGTTGTCGGACAGTCCAGGTATCATGCAAGGTCTCGCTTTCGGTGTCGCGCAAGGCTTGGATGGCAGCTAGAGACTGGCGGTTGGGTTGTTTCGTACGCTACAGGAACTCTGTGGCCGAACTACGGCGCTGGCCACGGCAACCTCAGTCTTTTCCTTAGTCGAAGTGGGGTCTAAGAGGCGCGATTGGCGGATGTGAATATAGATTTCATTTCTCACGTCCTCCGCCGTGCCAGGCGGAATGACGATCAGCCGCGAAACAAGTTCCCGGAGGTGCAGAAAATTCTGGCGATTCTGATAGACAAATTCTAGAGGGTACTCCGGCTTCCTCCCAAAAGCTTCGGCCGGCGACGCGTCGATGATGAAAGCCAGGTCGGGAGCGGGCGTCTGCTTCAAGAGAATCCTGCCGTAGATGCGAGCTGCCGATGATTTTGAATAGATATTCGCGATTTGGTCGTAAATATAGCGATCGAAGATTACGACGTCAGAGTCCTTTATCTGGGGGCTGGCGAGCAGGCGGCGCAATCGGGCAACATCCAGCATATAGAATCCCGCGCGTGCTGCCGTTAAATACCACTTCCGAATGTGTTTATTGTTTTTGGGGACGAATGAACGCTGAATCATCTCACCCGTCTGGGAGGAGCCCGCTGCCCTTTCGCCGACGAGGCTGCGCATTTTCGACCAGACTGCAACGTGGTCCCAGAAGCTGAGCCGTAAGACGTTAAGGCCCTGTTTCTGCAGGTACGACGAGAGGTGCTCGATTTGCGTGGTCTTCCCCCCTCCGTCGATTCCCGAGAAGCTAATCAGGAACGGGCGAGTGGCAGCAGACTGCGTATTGGCTTTGCGGGGAGCCATGGTTGGGAGAACTCCGGGAGTCATGGATGAGCGGACGATGAAGCGCCGGGCGGCCGTGCCGGACTCCTCTCAGACAACGCGACAACTGAACCGACGGCTATTCCGGCGCCGGCCAGCAAACCCAGCTTGATCAGGAGTGAGCGATGACCGCGCTGACGGACGGGCGCCACCGCTGCGCCTGCTGGCTGGGCCACTGGAGCTCCTTTGACATCGGCGGCCTTCGCTCCCGCAACTCCTGAGGGAACAGGTGCGGGCTGCTGGCTCGGCGTCGTCTGTGCGGACTGGGATTGCGGCGCATCCGGCAACGGATCGTCCTGCTTCTGGCCGGCAGTGTTGGATTGCTGAGGAGGGCTCGCCAAAAGAGGCATCTCGCTCGACATCAGAAATGCACCGGCCAACATGGCAATCGAGAAACATTTTGAATATCTGCGACGGGTCGGCTTCATTTACGCGCTCCTACGCAATTGGCTCGCACTTGAATCTTCAGTGTCGTACGCTGAGGCGATCTGCGGATCGGCAAGCGCTTCTTTTACCGAATTGAAGACGGGTACAAGCGAACCAATGCGGGTCACTTCAAGAAGAACTCGGTTGACCGGAGAGCCCACGACGAAACGCACCTGCGTGTCTCGGCCCGCCACTTGCGCCACGCACTCCAATAGCAAGTCAATGTCTTGATGGTTCAAGGTGCGACAGCCTGATAAATCCACAATCACTGGAGATCCGGAAACCCGCAGAGCGCTTAGCAAGACTTTCCGCAGCGCACGGCGGCGCGCAGAACTCGACGCGCCCGGAAAGGGTAGGATGGTCACAGCTGCACCTGAAGCCACGGCTGCGATGCGGCGCAGGAGGAAGCAAAGTTCCACGCGGGGACGTTGTCCGCAGGCGAGAAAACATGGTTCGCAGTCTCTCTGGATGCCTGTCTGCGCGATTCACGCGGCGGGATCCTGCTCCCCAAGCCTGCTGGCTGTAGATCTGCGACGGTCCCCCAGCCCAGATGTTCCAAACTTCCGCCGTCCACCATACTCTGCCGAATGAGAAGGCCCGGCGCCAAGTAGGTATTCGGCAGAACTGTGGACCGCTCCACCGTAGTTCCGCAATCCACCACGCAATCGCGCTCCACCGAGGCAAAGGGTCCGATGGTTGCGCCCGCGCGGACGGTCGTGCGCGCTCCGATATAGGTTGGACCGATGACCCGTGCTGAGCTGGCAAGATTGACGTCTTCCCCGATCCACACCTGCTCGCCGATGTTTGTCCCGAAGGGTCGCATTGCGCAGGCCCCGGTCAGTGCATCTCCAACCAGTTCCTGCCTTTCCCTCGCCGATAAAATGCGCTTGGCATATCCGCTAAATTGATAAGGCATTCGCCCACTGTCGGTTGGAGCGGAGGAAAGTTCGTTTTTCTCTTCGGCTGCGTGCAGCGCGAGTTGATCCAGCAGGCAAACTCCCAACTGACCTCGGGCATCCTGGGCCTCGGTCACCGGGTTTCGGCTCTCGCAATGAAACCGCAGTAAATCGGCAAGATCCATCTCCGCATACGAATTGAGCTTAATCACGAGAAGTCGCTCGACTCCCTGTCGGGCAAACCGAGCCAAGGCGGAACGGGTCACGGTCCCATCACGAGGACCAGAAGTGAGCCACAGGCTCTGCACTCCAAGCTTGCGGATGCGGTCCATCCACGACCGTAAGACGTCATTGCCTACAATCGGCATGCGCGAGGAATATAGCGGTCGCGGGTTTTCGCAAGCTGCCAGGACACGGGGCTGACCCGCATGGATCGCCGTAAAGTCTTCCCCGCCCGGAACCACTACGAACGCGCCCAATTCCACGTGCTTACACCCTTTCCGCGATCGCCCCCTTGGAGGGCTGAAGTCATCTCCCCGTACCCCTCATCGCGACTGTTCGTGCAGCGCAATTGAAGTGTCGGTGAGATGTGAACATATGGTTCGAAGATGTCTAGAAAAGGGTAGTGCAGTATCGCGGTGGGAGATATCGGTTAAAGCCTTTAGGCGGCGCGGAGTCTTTAGGTAGGGGCGCCTTATCGGGTCTTAGTACCTCTGACTAAAGATCCCGGGCAATGCCCCCTTGAGTCGAATAGGCGATCTAGGTAGAATACTGGATAACCCATCCTGAAAGCCTGTAGGACGTTGCAAAATACACGTACGATTGGAGTTACGAGCTCATGAGAAAGTTCGCCTTCTTGCTGGCACTGTGTTCGGGCCCCTTGGCCTTGGCCAACGTCTCAGTTTCCGCACCAGCCAATGGAAGCTCGGTGGCCACGACGGTTCAGTACGTCGCAAGCGCCACCACTAGCTGCGCCGCCGGAGTCTCTGCGATCGGAATCTATTCCGCACCCGGCGCTTTAGCTTATAGCACTCCTGGAAGCCGCCTTAACACCGAGTTATATCTGAACCCTGGCACTTATAAGACCGTGGTGCAGGCGTGGGACAATTGCGGTGGCAGCAGCAGCACTCCGGTCACCATTTACGTTTCTGGGACCGCCGGTGGGCAAGTAACCGTGAGCGCCCCGCGGGCCAACAGCACGGTGAGTTCGACGGTGCAGTATTTGGCGTCGGCGAGTTCCTCCTGCACCAGCGGCATCGCCGCCATGGGAATCTACACGGCGTCCGGCGTGCTCGCATACACCACGAACGGTGCCCAGATCAATACGCTGCTTAACATCAGCCCTGGCGTCCACCACACCGTAGTGCAGGAATGGGATAACTGTGGCGGATCTTCCACAGCTCCGGTCACGATCACGGTAGGAGGCGGCTCGAGTTCGGGCAGCGTCTTTAGCAATCTTCATTTAAAGCCAGGATGGAGTGGATCGGCACTGCTGCCCCCGCTATATGGTCTCTGCAGTTCCTGCTCACCCGCGGGCCCCCAGACTACTTTTTCAATGACCCAGAACGTTTCGTCGCCATCGCTCAGCGGAGCCGCAACGCGTATGGACGTTGGTGGAAAGATCGTTTACTCGGATGGCTTCTGGAACAACAAGCTCATAGGCGACTTCTCCTCGCAGGGTATGCCCGACTCCAACCATACGATCGTTCCCAACCTCCACAGCTTCACCTACGATGTCTATTTTTATGGCAACGATGTCGGGGCCTCTCAGGCACTGGAGTTCGATATCAACCAGTTCGTTAATGGCTACTCCTACATTTGGGGGCATGAATGCCGGATCGCGGGTGGCAATGAGTGGGACATCTGGGACAATCCCGGGCAGAAGTGGCACGCTACTGGGATTCCTTGCCATCCGCTGTCAAATGCCTGGAACCACGTCGTGATCCAAGTCCAACGGACCTCGGACAACCATCTCCTGTTCCAATCAATCACGCTCAACGGAGTGACTTCGGTTCTCAACTACTACGAGAGTCCCACGCCGACGACATGGTATGGCGTGTCAGTTAATTATCAGCAGGACGGGAACTACGCGCAAACGCCCTACTCGATCTGGCTCGACAAGCTGAATTTCACCTATCAGTGAGCAACCGCGCCTCTTGCTCAAAGAGCGGCCCCCTTTTCGATTGAGGGGGCTGTGCTTTTTTATGTTGCCTAAGGTGAAACCTCTGCTTTTTTGACCGGAGCCGGCGAAGATCACTTCGTCCGTAAGGTCGGAGTCCGAAATCCGCTGACGATGGTCGATAGCGTCTTCCGCAATCTCCACCATTAAACCGCGGTCTTTGTGAAAGATGGCAACAATCTGGCCCACGGTGGCGGCAACGTGCGCGAGCTCTGACGCCAAAACATGAGGCCACAACGCGCCGTTATCACCCCGGAGGCTGGTTTTCTAGATTCGCATCTCTGGGGTTTTTAACTCCAGCGGTCGAGGTGGGAAAAGTCCTGAAGCAATTTTCGCGTTGCGCTTTTGTGCCGGTCCTAGACTGCCTCCGCGGAGTGCTTCGCGAGTCCACCACTCCATCAGGGAGTCGGCGGGGCTAGAGAGCACTGGCCATTCATGGCCTGAGTCGGCGGATTCGGAGGCGTAGCCCAGGGCACGTTCACGAAATCAAAGAACTCGCTCATGTCGGCCTGAGCAGCGTCGCGTTTGGTCAAAGCAGGCACGTTGAAGCGCGTCTCAATCAGCTTCAGGATTGCGGTGTAGTCGAATACCGTGTGAGAAACGTAATTCTTCTTGGTGAAAGGCGAGATCACGATCAGCGGTAAACGATATCCAGTCCAGGTGAAATCGCAGGTGCCTCCCCCGGTCGTGCCGGTCGAGTCACAGATGTCGCCTGGCACCAAGTCCAAGGGCGCGATGCCATCCGGACTCGGCATAGGCTGCGGCGAGACGTGGTCATAAAAACCTCCGCCTTCGTCGTAGGTGAAGATCATTGCGGAATCCTTCCAACTGGAGCTATTCATCAGACCGTTGATCAGGCCTGAGGCGAACTGGGCCCCGGCCTGGACGTCGATCGGGGAAGAGGTGTCGTAATCGTTAGGATGCTCATCCAGCCCAGCGCTGGAGGGAGGCTCGATCAACGCGACCTGGGGCAGAGTTCCATTCTGCACATCGGTCGTAAATTGCGATATCGGCACCAGATTTTGCGACAAGGTCGGGCTGTTGACTATGGTCTGTCCGTAACTGAACTCATTGATGTAGGAATAGTTGTAGAGGCATGCGGGAGTAGGAGCGGAGGAACAACTGGTGCCGTCGGGATCGACATAGATCTTCCAGGTGATGCCCGCGTTCTGCAGTTCCTCGAAAATGGTGGTCACGGTGAGGGGCGTTTCCGGCGCGGCCAGAGGATGCGCATGCCCGGCCGAAGTGGCGGCTAAAAGGTACATGCGGTTGATCTGGGTGCGGTCCATGACGGGGGAAAACCACCGGTCCGAGGTGGCGAAATTGGAGGCCATGAAGTAGTAGTAATTCAGGTCGCTCGCGTCAAAATATCCCATAGCCCGAATGCCGTTCGTATCCATTAAAGTGGGGGATTGTTGACGTGCGTCATCCGCGGCCACGACTACGAATCCGTTGAGGGCGGCCGGACTGTTGCCCCCCGGGTCGTTTAAGTCCCAATCCACATGACTCTCATTCCAGAAAGGACTCTGCTCTTCTTGACACATCGACGTAAAATGAAACGAACTGATTAGATTGCTGCTGTCCTGGAAGCAAACCGTTGAGGCCGGAAAGGGCTGGGTGGGATCGCAACCCGGGATGGCGGGAGCGGGTGCTTGCAGGGGAGCAATCCCGCTGGCCGGATTGAACTGCGGCAACCCGTCAAACGACTGATCCGCGAAACCATTCGCCGCCCAGTATTGGCGCATGGCCCCGAAATAGTGATCAAACGAACGATTCTCCTGGGCGAAGATAATAATGTGGTTCAGGCTTTGCAATGTGGCGGTGCCGAAGGTCGCCGTCACGGAGTTCGGTCCGCTGATAGTGAGGCTGCAAGCGGCATCCCCCGTGCACGCGCCGCCCCAACCCGCAAAAGCGGTGTTGGTCCCCGGAGTTTCGCTGAGCGTAATCTGAGTATTCTGCGGAAAACTGGCAGAGCAGGTAGTCGGACAATTGATTCCTGCCGGGCTGCTGGTAACGGTTCCCGTGCCTGCCCCTGCGATGGTAACGGTCAATCCGTAATCGGGGTTGAACGAGGCGGTAACGCTCGCGGCAGCAGTCGCGATTAGGCTGCAGGTGCCGCTGCCTGAACAACTGCCGCTCCACCCACCGAAAGAATTGTTACTGCCCGCGGTCGGGGTCAGCGTAACCTGAGTATTCTGCGGAAAACTCGCAGAGCAGGCAGTCGGACAATTGATTCCTGCCGGGCTGCTGGTAACGGTTCCCGTGCCTGCCCCTGCCATGGTCACAATCAATCCGTAATCGGAATTGAACGCGGCGGTAACGCTCGCGGCGGCGGTAATCGTCAGGCTGCAGGTGCCGGCGCCTGAACAACTGCCGCTCCAGCCACCGAAAAAATACTTACTGCCCGCGGTTGCGGTCAGAGTGATTTGTGTATTCTTCGTAAAGCTGGCGGTGCAAGTGGTGGGGCAATTAATTCCGGGAGGGGTGCTGGACACGGTTCCCGCACCTGTGGCCGGGGCTGCGACGGTTAACTGGTACGATGGAGGCGGTGGCGGCTGCGAGTTCAACCCTGTACCTCCTCCGCAACCGGCCAGAAGCAGAGTGGACAGGGCACACAGCGACATCCTCCAAAACGCATCTCGAGACTCCATGGCGGGCTGCTCTCCTGAAAGATTGCGCACTTTGGATGAAAGTAAGCACTAAGGAGTTGCTTGCTGCCATGACGGAAGAGGGGCACATTCCCGTGACTTGTGGTGGGTAGGCGGCTCTTAAGTGTATGCACCCTGGGTATTTACGGTGGCGAGCCTATAGGAATTCTGCCCATGCGTGCTCTCGAATAAGGCTTCGAGACGCATGGTTTTGCGCCCCCAAAGGCGGTCCATGGCCAAAGCTTACCCATCGGACGCGGTAAATCAATGCCTAAGCAGCCTGTGGTGACGTCAAGCTGCTTGTCTGAAATACGAGAGGGTGCCCTGACGTTGCATCGCCGATCACCCCGTAAACCGCATCGCAAACCTTACTTCCTTGGAACATCGCACCGACAGGCCCGGCACACTCCACCTCCGCCGCTTAGTCGAAGCACCCACACGCTTGGCGCAGGGGTCCACGCATTTCGAAGATGTGAGCCCGAAGCCTTAGGGGCACTCGCAAGTCGCGATACCTTCTAGGCCTTTGGTTATCTGGTCGGCTCGTTCGCCCCCCGATAGATTCTCGAAAGACTCTCCTGTTGAGCGTCCTCCTGTATTTCCGAGGTTTAACAGATGTCTTGGCGCTTACCCGGTTCGGCGGGAAAAACGCATCGAACGATTTTCTTCCAGTGCACGGCTTCAATTGCCATTCTGTTCTGGCTACTCTTATTCGACGCATGTTCAGGCGTCTCTGTGCCCGGCAATGGCAGTACTAACTCGGCAGCCAATTCCACTCCTGGCCTGACGATTCCCTCGACGCTTCCGTCCGCCACTCTCGGGACGACTTATATCGACAGCCTAAACGTAAGCGGAGGGACCGCCCCCTATGCTTTTTCAATTGCCTCTGGTCAATTGCCTGCGGGCTTGCTCCTGGGTGCTGCAAGCGGAACCATCTCTGGGACACCCGCTGCAACCGGAAGTTTCAGCTTTGCCATCTCGGTTTCGGATTCCAAGGGACTCTCCAAGCAGCAGTCCCTACAAATGACGGTTTCTAATACTCCAGTCACGAACGGGGGCAATACATTCTCAAACCTTCAGCAAAGCGGTGGATGGGGAGCATATGGGCAACAACCTCCAAATTATGACGACTGTTCGCCCTCGCCCTGCGATGGAGTTAGTTATTCGATGACTCAAGGCGTGAAGTCTCCTTCGATGAGCGGAGAATCGACGCAATATAGTCTTAGCGGAACCACTGTTTATGCCGACACCCTATTTAATAATCACCTGATCGGTGACTTTTCCTCGCAAGGGATGCCTGACAGCGGCCATACGCTAGTGCCTACGTATCACGACTTCTCCTACGATGTGTACTTCTATACAACCAACCTGGCAGTTTCGCAGGCACTTGAGTTTGACATCAACCAATTCTTTGATAATCTCGGCTTCACTTGGGGCCACGAGTGTCGCATTGCGGGCGGTAATGAATGGGACATCTGGGACAACGTCAATCAGCACTGGGTTCCCACGGGAATTCCTTGCTACCCGAACAACAATTCATGGAACCATCTGACGATTCAGGTGCAGCGCACCTCCAACAATCAGTTGCTGTACCAGTCCATCACTCTGAATGGCGTAACCAGCACACTCAACCAATACTACAATCCTGGTTCAACGGCGGGTTGGTATGGAGTGACCGTCAACTACCAAATGGACGGAAACTACGAACAATCGCCCTACTCGGTCTATCTTGACGAGTTAACGTTCACCTACGAGTGAGAGCTTTCTTCCTCCGAGATGCCGCCCGAAGGGGCCATCCGAGAAATCGAGCATGATGAGCTAGCGGGCTTCTTGCGCAATAGGATCAGCGGTTATCTTTTGTCCGCGCGACTCCGCGGACCCCAACCGACACAAGTTGATGACTTATCTTTCGATGAGTTCCAACTCCTGAATGAATGTCCAAGCTTCCACTGAGTTAAGTTGCTCTGGCATCTCCGTGACGAATACGGGCCTACGGGTTAAACATTTCCCACTTCTTATTTCAGGCTTAGCATTCCTGACCCCTGACCGGCAGTCTGGCCTTTGCGGAGAGGCGGCGTATTTTCGTCTTGGGAAACAACAGGGCGCGCATTTTCAGCTTCGCCTTGTGCAACTGCGACTTTGAATTGCCGATGGAACAGTCGAGTAGTTGAGCGATTTCATGGTGTTGATACCCTTCAACCTCATGCAAAGCAAAAATTCTTCGGCAGCCTTCGGGGAGCTCCTGGAGCGCCCGGCGCAAGGCGATGCGATCGACGACCCCGGAGAGGTCCGGATCACTCTTGCCGAAATCGCGATGCAAAGAAGGAGAGTCGGGATTGACTGGCTCGTCCAAGGAAACAGTTGGCGGAGACTTGCGGCGGCGAAGCTTCATTAGGACAGTGTTGACCGCAACACGATAGAGCCAGGTGGAAAACGCAGCATCCCCACGAAACGAACTGACCGTGCGGAAAACCTGCAGGAAGGCCTCCTGAGTCAGGTCCTCTGCCTCAGCGACATCCTTGGTCATAAGCAAGCACACGGAATAAACGCGATTCTTGTGTTGCTGGAATAGCGTCGCAAAGGCTTGCTCGTCGCCTGCCTGCGCGCGCTTTACCAGGTTGATCTGGGAATCATCGCGGCCCTTTACGCTGGTCGCGGGGATTACGTTTGTTTCTGTCGCAGAAATCGCACAAGTTGCCACGTTTGATCTCCTTGTATATATCTTTCAGGTGCCGGAAAAGTTCGCCCGTCGTAACTTCCGCGAGCATTGACAGAGTAGAAAAAGAACAGACAACCTTCTATCGGGTCACATCTGTAAATGCATGCAGGAGACGCTGTAAGAACTGTTGTGCGATCGGACGAAAAACCGAGATCCGCGCCAGGCGCGGATCTCCGGGTTTACCTGATTTGCTGGAGAAAAAGACGTGCCTTTGTAGGTCAACAAGCCGATTGACATCTGCCCCTCAGTAAAGGTGGAATTCGACTTCCACACTGATTTGGACGTCGACCGGTTTGCCATCCTTGAGAGCGGGCTGAAAGCGCCACTGCTGCACGGCCTCAAGCGCTTTCGCATCGAGCCCCAGGCCCAAACCCCGAACCACTTTGATGTCCCGCGGGCGTCCAGCTGCGTCCACGATCAACCAGAGAACGCACGTTCCTTGCTTCTTAGCCCTCCGAGCCTCTTCGGTATAGTCCGGGTCAGGAGCGGAAATGGCCTGAGGCGCCGAGATCCCGCCGCCAACTTTGTAGACTCCGCCACCGATGCCGCCGCCACTCCCAGCGCCAACCCCCGGTCCGTGGCCAACACCGACTCCGCCTCCGGAGCCAGAACCGATGCCACCACCAGAACCAGTTCCGTTAGACGGCGGCGCCCCCGGCATGACCACCGAAGCCGAAGTCCCAAGATTCAGCATTTTATTTTCTGCCAGATGAACCTGTGGAGGAACCACAACGGTAGGCTCTACCACGAGTTTGGGTCTTTCATTTCGCATAACAATTGCTGGCGGCGTGATTTGCTGCAGCGCAGCCTTGGGGAGACGCCCCTTCGGGGCGGGAAGTGGATCGCGATCGCCGCCGCCACCGCCGCCACTGACTAACTTCTTCGAAGTCGGCAAAACGTAAGCCTCCGGCGAGGGTGCGATCAAGGTCACGGTCTGCCGCGCTTCAACTCGTTGCACAATTTGATGACCGACAAACGCGCCACTTACGAGCAAGCCAATCAAAGCAACGTGGACGATGGCGGAGACCACCACGCCATTCGCACGATAGTTGTTATATTGTCCCCAGATTTCGTCAGGCGCATGGGTTCTCACGCTCGGCCTCGAATGCGAACGCGCGGCACGCGAACCATAGTTGTTTCTAGGCAGAGATGGCGGGACCAGGTTCAGTGCAGACTCACCGTTCAATGCAGAATTTTGATGGCTCGACATAGCGCTACCTCGAAAACGAGAAACAATGTTGGTCGTGTGAATAGATGCGGGAAATCAATGCTGGGTTTATGTAGAGGAAGAATTGCTCCAGCATCAGCGGGTGAGTCGACTTCTGTTTACGTAACGTCATGCTCGCATTCTTGGGACTTACCAGGTGATTCATTCCTCCGAGCATTAAGCCGAGAAACAAATGGTGGGATGAAACTGGTTTCCCACCATTTGGGCAAGCCACAGTTTCTGTGACTGGCAAACACCGACGACGTTAGGCGATGTCACAGACGGCCGGCAAGAAGCAGCACCAGCACGACTACGACAACGAGTCCCAATCCTCCGCTGGGGTAATATCCCCAAGACCGGCTGTAGGGCCAGGTGGGCAACGCGCCCAGCAGGATCAGGATGAGCACTACTAGAAGAATGGTGTACATAAAGCCTCCTGAGAATAGGTTTCATTTCTCGCCTGTTGCACAATTTCTGCACGACCCGGTGTTAGGCCGAGCCGGCATAAAATGGGTCAGTTCGACGCTGGTGCTGCTCCGAGGTGTTCGTTCCTGCTGGATTCTCGGCTCTGACCTGAGTATCTCCGGACCGCGGATAAAAACGGCTCGCTCACAGCGGTGGCGGGCACCTTTCCACTCAAAATTTCAGAGAAAGGGATAAAGCTGCCGTAGAGCAAACGGGTCTCGTCTTTGTCCTGAGTAAGAGCCGCACCACTAAGGTCAATACCGGCAAAAAGACCCCGTGCGCGCGAATAAGTCAGTACTTCCGCTCGCATCTTGACGTCGGTATCGGCTGCGGCGTCACGGCCTACGGGGCCCGCGGCGGCAGAGGCATCAGCACCGAGCTTGAACTTGCTGGAAAGCAGATGTTGCATTCCCTGATCGTTGGTCACGACCATAACGATGTCTATTGCCTGACCCCCAAGTTGCAGACCCCAGCTTCCGCCAGTGATGGTGATCGGAGCCGGAGCACTCCAACCTGACGCTGTCCGACAGGTGGCCACGCCCTTGCCGTGGTTACCGCCGATGCCGATGGCGATCTTCACCATGGAGGGGATAACGGCGATGCATCTTGCGTTGCTCATCACTTTGTCAGGAATTGCTTTGTCAGGAGTCGCCATAATTTCATTCAGAACCTTGGCAGACTCATCGATGCGCTTAGCAATGTCGGATTGATCCTTGTCAGCGGCCCAACCCACGCCCATCAAGATGGAACAAATGCTCAGGGCCAGGAGACATCCGGGCAATATTGAAGAAATTCGTCTCATTTGGGGTTTCATCCTCATTCTGTGCTCCACGTGAGCACCAGATATTGTTGTGCGACAACAAAAGTAACCCGTCGGTGCGTTAGGTTCTATCCAGCGGAGGCAGTAAAAAACACGATATCTTTCCTGAGGGATAAGCCGCTGACTGGGCGTTAGCGGTTCTGTGAGGGTTTTCCACGGCGGACCTACAGGATGTTCTGTATTGTGAGGTTTCGCGCCGCCGACTACTCTGCAGGCTCTACTCGACACAACGCCCCCCCAAGCGGGTGCCGATCCTCTGGGACGGATCGGCACCTGCTCCTTCCAAGAATCAGGACTTCCCCGTGCTACAGCAATAGTGCTCCTCGAATACAGCCTTGCATGGGATATTGAAAAACAGATTCGTCCACCATGATTTACGGTGATCGATTCCAACTCGGAGGAAACAACCATGCTTTACTGGCCATTAGTATTCTTGGTAGTGGCGCTAATCGCCGGGGTTTTGGGGTTCACTGGCGTCGCCGTTGCGGCTGCGGGCATCGCAAAGCTGCTGTTTGTTATTTTCTTGGTGCTCTTTCTGATTTCTTTGGTCGCTCATCTTGGAAGGGGACGCCGGCGGCCGGTAAACTGAGACCGAAAGAGACACAGAATCTTTAAGGTTCCTGCGTGGTTCCGTCTTCGACCTCTCGGCCTCTGCAATGATTGAGGCTTTGTTTGTGTTTACAACCGCCTGCGTCTCGACGTTAAGCATGAACCGGTTGAAATCAAGGCGGATGAGCAGAAGGTTGACGATCGCAGGGCTGCCTGAGCGAGTCAAGCACCGCACAAGCTCTGAGTGGTTCAAACCGGCAAGGGCACTCTTAGTTTTTCATGTCGCTGGGAAGGGATGACAACCTCGACGATCGTACCGGGATTGGCATTGGCGAGCCGCAAACTTCCTCCGAGTTCCGTGACACGTTGCCTCATTCCGCCGATTCCAACTCCCACGCTGTCCGGCCGCAGTTGAATCACCTGCTCTTCGATTCCCTTGCCATCGTCGCGCACCGTGACTTTGATGCGCCCATCATTTTCCATCAGGCTGATAGAACCATTCCGTGCTCCGGAATGCCGGAACATGTTGGTCAAGGCCTCCTGGATAATGCGGAATATGGCAGTTTCCAGTTCTGGCTTGAGTCGATTGAGATCGGGGGGATCGATTTCCAGGTGAATGTCGATTCCACTGCGTTCTGAGAGACCCTCCAAGTACCAGCGAAGCGCAGAAACGAGGCCGACTTCGTCCAACAGGGGAGGGTGCAGAAGATGGGAAATTGTCCGCACTTGCTGGATGGCGCGATCCACTAACTGGCTGGCATCCGCAGACGCCTGCCGCATAGGTGGAGAAGAATCCTTGCAGAGGATTCCGTCCAGAATCATTTTGGCGGCAGCTAACTCTTGTCCAAGACCGTCGTGAATCTCGCGAGCGATTCGGCGACGTTCGTCGTCTTGCATGGTCATGAGGCGGCTGGAGAGCCGTCTAAGTTCGGTCGTCCTGAGATCGACCATCCTTTCCAATTCGATCGCGCTGTCGCGGATCGATTGTTCCAGCACTTTGCTGTCATGGATATCGGAACAAGTTCCATACCACTTGAGGATGTTCCCGACCGGATCTCGAAGCGGGACAGCACGGGCGCGGAACCAGCGGTATTGCCGGTCAACGCTGCGGATACGGTATTCGGCCTCATAGGCTTCCCCGGACTGCACGCATCCCATCCAGAGCGTCGAACTTCGTTCTTTGTCGTCAGGATGCAAATACTCCAGCCAGCCGAATCCAATGGCAGAGCCTGCCGGAGCACCTGTATATTCATAAAATCTGCTGCTGATGTAGTCCCTCCTACCATCCGCTTGCCTGCTGAAAATAATATCGGGTGCGGTGTGCACAATGGCGTCGAGTTCCTGGTTCTTCTGGGCAAGGTCGCTGTTGAGTTGCTGCAAAGCCACCGCTTTTTGTTCTAACTCCAGAGTCCGATCCGCGACGCGCTGTTCGAGTTCATTGTTCAGCCGCTCCAGTTGAAGCTTCTTTCGGTGGAGCTCGGCGAATACTTTCACCTTCGCCCGCAAGACTTCCGGAACGATCGGGACAGAAAGATAATCCACTGCCCCGTGCTGGTATCCCTTGAGGCGGTCGAGGTCCGTCAAATGGACAGCGGAGACAAAGATGATTGCTGTTTTCTGAAAGCGCGGATGCTGCCGGATGATCTCGGCGAGTTCAAAGCCGTCGATCTCCGGCATGCTTACGTCCATCAATACGACGGCGACATCCGTTTTGAGCAGTTTCTCGAGAGCCTCTTTGGCAGAAGTTGCCTTGATCAGGTTCTCTCCCAGGTCAGCCAGGATGGCTTCGTAGGTGAGCAGTTTGCCCGCCTGGTCGTCGACCATGAGAATGTTCACTTGTTCGTGGACCGTCATCATTTTCTCAATAACCCGTCGTAGTCTTCACGCCGTACTGCGCCTCAACTGCCTGATCGAACCGATACTCATCTGTGCAGCCACATACGAAGCGCCGAGAGCAGTTGTTCGGTATTGACCGGCTTGGCCAAATATTCCGACGCGCCCGCTTCCAGACACTTTTCGCGATCGCCCTTCATGGCTTTCGCGGTCAGTGCAATGATCGGCAGCCTGCGGAACGAAGGATTCTGCCGGATTACCTGCATGGTGGCGTATCCATCCATCTCGGGCATCATGATGTCCATCAAAACGATTGCGACATCGGGAGTCGATTCCAGCATGGAGATGGCTTCGCGGCCGGTTCCAGCAGTCAAGACCGCCATTCCGCGGCGCTCCAGCACGCTGCTGAGAGCGAAGATGTTGCGCATGTCGTCGTCGACGACCAGCACTTTCTTCCCCACCAGAGCCTCGTCGGACCGGTGCAACCGATCAAGCATCTTTTGCTTTTCTTGAGGAAGATCCGCCACCACTCGATGGAGGAAGAGTGCGGTCTCATCGAGCAACCGTTCCGGCGACTCCACGCCTTTGACTACAACGCTGCGAGCCAGCGTGTGCAGGCGTGCGTCTTCTTCGGGAGACAACTCCTTCCCGGTAAAGACGACGACGGGCAGGTCACTCGCCTGCGGAATATCACGCATGCGCTCCAGGATGTCGAAGCCGGTCATGTCGGGCAAGCGCAAGTCGAGCACGACGCAGTCGAACAACTCCTTGCTGACCATGTCCAGCGCATCCGCACCCGTAGCGGCAACGATGACATCAATGTCGTTATAGCCGAGCAGTTCGCGGATACTCAATTGTTCCGCAGGATTGTCCTCCACAATCAACAGCCGCTTGCGGCGTGGGGCAGCATAGTCCTTGATGCGTGACAGTGCCGATTCCAATTCTTCCGGACTTGTCGGCTTGGTGACAAAAGCAAATGCGCCACGAGCCAGGCCATGATGCCGGTCCTCATCCAGCGTCAGCATTTGCACGGGAATGTGCCGGGTTGCTGGATCCTGTTTCAAATGGTTGAGCACGGTCCAACCCAGCATGTCGGGCAAGAACACGTCCAGAGAAACAGCGGTGGGATGAAACTCGCGAGCGAGTGTGAGCGCTTCCGCGCCGCGCAACGCTACGAGCACCTTGAACCCTTTATCCCGCGACAGATCACAAAGCACGCGGGCATAGTGCGGATCGTCTTCCACAATGAGCAAGACTGCGTCATCTGGCTGCAGGTTGTTGCGGTCGTCGGGAATCTGCTCGACCGGGTGTTCCGACACAACGATAGTCGACAGTTGAAGCGGCTTGGCGGGCGAGAATGCCTTCCCATCCGCCAGCGTCACCTTCGATGCCGTGGGTCCAACATAAGTTAGAGGCAGATAGAGCGTGAAAGTGCTGCCTTGGCCGGGCGTGCTGCGCAGTTGAATCTCACCGCCTAACAAGCTGGCGAGTTCACGGCTGATCGCCAAGCCCAATCCCGTTCCTCCGTACTTACGGCTGGTGCTGGCGTCCGCCTGTTGGAAGGCCTCGAAGATGATGCGCTGTTTATCAAGAGCGATTCCGATGCCGGAATCGGTAACCTCGAAGGCGACGACCGACGCCGCCCCGCTGAGAATCGGATGCACTTCGGTCCATCCTTTCGTGGCGACCGACACCGCCAGGCGTACGGAACCGTGCTCGGTGAACTTGAAGGCGTTCGACAACAGATTCTTCAGCACTTGTTGCAAACGCTTGGAGTCTGTAACCAAGCTGCGCGTGAGCCGTGGATCGGACTGTACCTCGAAAGCAAGCTTTCGGTTTTCTGCTTCGTGCCGGAACGGGCGCCCCACCATTTCGAGCAGATTGGCGAAGAACACTTCCTCCGCCTCAACCGAGACCGTGCCCGATTCGATCTTGGACAGATCGAGGATATCGCTGATCAGATTCAGCAAGTCGGTCCCGGCACCGTGAATGGTGCGCGCGAACTCAACCTGCTTCGACGTCAAGTTGTGATCGGGATTCTCGCTGAGTTGCTGTCCCAGAACCAGAATGCTGTTCAGCGGCGTCCGCAACTCATGCGACATGTTGGCAAGGAATTCCGACTTATATTTGGAAGTGAGAGCGAGTTCTTTTGCCTTCTCCTCCAGAGCGCGGCGGGCCTGCTCGATTTCCTGGTTCTTGCGTTCTACTTCGACGTTCTGCTCGGCAAGTTGCTGCGCTTTTTGTGCCAGCTGCTCGTTGGTCTGTTGCAATTCTTTCTGCTGAGTCTGAAGTTCGGCCGCAAGTTGCTGTGACTGTTTGAGGAGGCCTTCGGTCTGCATCGTAGCCTCAATACTATTCAGCACGATGCCAATGCTGGCGGTGAGCTGTTCGAGGAACGCCAGGTGAGAAGCAGTGAATGCATTCAACGACGCCAGCTCTATCACAGCCTTAACTCGGTCTTCGAAAAGCACCGGCAGGACGATGACATTGCGGGGAACAGATTGAAACAACCCGGAACGAATCGAAACTGTTTTTTCCGGCAGGTCTGAAATCAACATACGCCGCTTTTCTGATGCAACCTGCCCAACCAGTCCCTCGCCGATTTTGAGCCGGCGCAGGTGCCCGTTCTCACCGTCGTCGGCAAATGCCGACAACAGCACCATGCCCGCCGATTCTTCGGTTTCCATCTGGTAGATCACACCTTGCTGCGCGTTCACCAGCGGTGCGAGCTCAGACAGCAACATGCGACCCACGGTCGCCAGATCGCGCTGACCCTGCAACATTCCGGTAAAGCGCGCAAGATTGGTCTTGAGCCAGTCTTGCTCCGTGTTGCGGTCCGTCGTGAGGCGGAGGTTGTCGATCATGGTGTTGATGTTGTCCTTCAACTCTGCCACTTCGCCGCTGGCCTCGACTTGAATGGACCGGGTCAAGTCGCCTTTGGTCACGGCGGTCGCGACTTCCGCGATCGCTCGCACCTGGTTGGTCAGGTTATCGGCCAGCAGGTTGACGTTGCCGGTAAGGTCCTTCCACGTGCCTGCGGCGCCGGGCACGTTTGCCTGGCCACCTAGACGGCCTTCGACGCCGACTTCGCGTGCGACTGTGGTGACCTGATCCGCAAACGTGGCCAGGGTACCAGTCATATTGTTGATGGTTTCCGCCAAGGCTGCGACTTCACCTTTGGCGTTCACGGTCAGCTTCTGGGTAAGGTCTCCGTTGGCAACAGCCGTCACGACTTTGACGATACCGCGCACCTGTTCCGTGAGGTTGACCGCCATGACGTTGACGTTGTCGGTAAGATCTTTCCAGGTTCCGGCCACGCCAGGCACTTGCGCTTGGCCGCCCAGCTTCCCGTCGGTTCCGACTTCGCGGGCCACCCGCGTGACTTCTGCGGCGAACGCATTGAGCTGATCCACCATCGTATTAATGGTGTTCTTCAGTTCGAGAATCTCGCCTTTCACGTCGACCGTGATCTTGCGCGACAAATCGCCGCGAGCCACAGCCGTTGTGACTTCGGCGATGTTTCGTACCTGTCCCGTCAAGTTACCGGCCATCGAGTTCACGGAGTCCGTAAGATCTTTCCATGTGCCGGCCACGCCGGGGACCTGAGCTTGGCCGCCGAGTTTGCCCTCGGAGCCCACTTCGCGCGCCACGCGGGTCACTTCAGCCGCGAATGCGTTGAGTTGGTCCACCATCGTGTTGATGGTTTCCTTGAGCAGCAGAATCTCGCCGCTCACGTTCACCGTAATTTTCTTGGAGAGGTCGCCGCTGGCGATCGCCGTCGATACCTCGGCGATGTTGCGCACCTGTCCCGTCAAGTTGCTGGCCATGGAATTCACGGAGTCGGTAAGGTCTTTCCAGGTTCCTCCGACGCCGGGGACGAGAGCCTGTCCGCCCAGCTTGCCGTCAGTTCCGACCTCACGAGCGACGCGGGTAACTTCCGATGCAAACGAGCGTAGTTGGTCCACCATCGTATTAATGGTGTCTTTGAGTTCGAGGATTTCGCCTTTCACGTCGACCGTGATCTTGCGCGACAAATCGCCGCGCGCCACGGCCGTCGCTACCTCAGCGATGTTACGAACCTGGCCGGTTAGGTTACTGGCCATGAAGTTTACGTTGTCGGTGAGATCCTTCCACGTGCCGGCGACGCCGGGCACCTGCGCCTGGCCGCCCAGTTTGCCTTCCGTGCCGACCTCGCGAGCCACGCGCGTTACTTCGCCTGCGAAAGCGTTGAGTTGATCCACCATCGTATTGATGGTGTTCTTCAATTCCAGAATTTCGCCTTTCACGTCGACCGTGATCTTGCGCGACAAATCGCCGCGGGCCACTGCGGTTGTGACCTCAGCAATGTTTCGCACCTGGCCGGTCAGGTTACCGGCCATCGAGTTCACTGAGTCGGTAAGATCTTTCCAGGTTCCTGCGACCCCGGGGACGTTGGCCTGTCCGCCCAACCGGCCCTCGGTACCTACTTCGCGGGCCACGCGGGTAACTTCACCAGCGAAGCGATTCAACTGATCCACCATCGTATTGAGGGTTTCTTTCAGTTGTAGAATTTCGCCGCGGACGTCCACCGTGATTTTGCGCGACAAGTCGCCGCTGGCAATAGCCGTAGCGACTTCCGCGATATTCCGCACCTGGCCGGTCAGGTTGCTGGCCATGAAGTTCACGTTGTCAGTCAGGTCTTTCCACGTACCGCCGACTCCCGGCACTTGCGCCTGGCCTCCCAGCTTGCCTTCTGTACCGACTTCGCGAGCTACGCGCGTAACTTCACCTGCGAAAGCGTTGAGCTGATCCACCATCGTGTTAATGGTGTCTTTGAGTTCGAGAATTTCGCCTTTCACATCGACCGTGATTTTGCGGGACAAATCGCCGCGGGCCACAGCCGTCGTGACCTCGGCGATGTTACGTACTTGAGCCGTCAGGTTGCCGGCCATGGCGTTGACGGAGTCGGTGAGATCTTTCCACGTACCGGCGACACCGGGCACAACCGCCTGGCCGCCGAGCTTGCCGTCAGTGCCGACTTCGCGGGCCACACGCGTCACTTCGGATGCGAAGGATCGCAACTGGTCCACCATCGTATTGATAGCTTCTTTAAGCTGCAAAATTTCGCCACGCACATCGACCGTGATCTTGCGCGATAAATCGCCGCTCGCCACGGCGGTGGCGACTTCAGCGATGTTGCGTACCTGGCCGGTCAGGTTGCTGGCCATGAGATTTACGTTGTCGGTTAGATCCTTCCAAGTGCCGGCCACGTCGGGAACTTGCGCCTGGCCGCCCAATTTGCCTTCGGTTCCTACTTCGCGCGCGACGCGAGTGACCTCGGCCGTGAATACACCGAGCTGCTGAATCATCGTATTGACAAGATTGGCGGAACGAAGAAACTCGCCTTCGAGAGGACGCCCATCCACATCGAGCCGTACGGTTTGAGTAAGGTCGCCTTGCGCGACTGCTGCGATAGCGCGCGTGACCTCAGCCGTGGGTCGGAGCAGGTCTTCCACGAGAGTGTTGACCGAAACTTCCATCTCTCCCCAGGCGCCTCTGGACTCATGGAACCGGGTCCGCTCTCGAGTCTTGCCTTGCTTGCCGACCACATGGCCGACGCGCTTCAGTTCCTGAGCCATGTGCTGATTGGCAGCGACGATTTCGTTAAATGTGTCGGCCACTTTTCCAGCCAGCCCTACCCAGGTACCGGGGAGCCGCACGGTGAAGTCGCCATCGCGCATGCTCTGCAGGCTGGTCAGTATGACGGTCAAATCCAGGGATCCATCCGAGTCTTTCGATTTCCCCGGGTTGGATTTCCCGTTGTTCTTCGCCATGGTGGGCGGAAGGTTCCCAGGACCTTTGGGCGCAATTTCGTTGGGTCCGGCTCTTTTCATTGTCTCTCCCGAAAAAAGGAGTATTTCAAATCGTGACTCTTTATCCGGCAACCGGTCTTAAACCGAATCGGATTTGTGCGTGGACATACGCTTTATCGACAACTGCTTCAACGCACTATTTGGGGGAGTACGAACATCAATAGCCAAGGTGACCGAGGGCGCGCCCGAACGGCGCCCCGCCACCTGATTTCTGTTCATGTATTGGTACCACGGACGTGAGAGGGCCAGCCCTAAGGTAATTCCTGTAGGCACCAGGACCGATAGTGCCGGGTCTACTGAACCTCCGCTCGCATCCGTTGCTACCCCCTGGGGCGGGAAGTATGGCGACCGTCTGAAGGGTTGTTTCGCCCAGCACCGCGAACCCCAGCCAGCTTCCGCAGAAGAAGCGTAGTCCCGCCAGAAGCTTCAATCCGTTTCGGTACAGGATTCGCTGTATTGCTGGCAGGTGCGCGCGTCAACTAGGTTGAAATGAATTTGAGTAGTCATGGGTTAGCGCCGGTTGTATCGGCATTCAGACCCTCACGACTGCCCTTCCCGCCGACCACAGTGCGCAGATTCTGCTCGCGCCTCCGCGAGGTTTCCGTGCGGGAAGTTCTGAATTGGATAACCAGCATGGCTTCACACAGCCTCCTGGGTGCAATTCCACGTTTCGCCGGGCCCAATTGGGAATTAATTTCGCAAAGGAGACGACATGAAAAAACTGATGACCGTTATCTTCGTCCTCAGCCTGCTGACATCGCTTGGCTTAGTGGCTCAGGACACGATGAAGCAGGACAACATGAAAGCCGGCACCTCAGCGAAGGCTGCCAGCATCACAGGCAAAATCAGCGATGACGGCAAAACGTTCGTTAGCGACAAGGACGGCAAGAGTTGGACCATCAACAACCCGGATGCGGTCAAGGGCCATGAAGGGCATCATGTCACTCTGAAGGCGCGCGTTTCCGCCGATACAAACGCGGTCGACGTCGTGTCACTCAAGATGGCAGGAGACAACATGAAGACCGATATGAAGTGAGAGTCGCTCGCCCTCAGAACTGATTTCTGAGCTTCCTATGCCGGGCCAGCAATCTCGCTGGCCCGAATCATTTGGTGTGCACGGAATCAAACAGGAATCACCCATGGAATCCCTGGGGACTGTGATTGCGGACAGTCACCCCGGGTCCTTATGGACGATAACCACGCTCGGGACACGTCGCTCAGACGGTGCGTCGTCCCAACACAAAATGCAGGATCAAAGAGATTACGGCGAACACGAGTAGCAGGTGGATCAGTCCGCCGGCTACGTGAAACACGCTGAAGCCGGTAATCCAAGCGATCAGCAAAATGACGAACAGTATTGTCCAAATACTCATTTTCATTCTCCTCTGGAATTCCAAATACGATTCCACCCACTTGAGACAGCTATCAGCCTAGCTTCGAGCGACGGACCTGTCTTTAAGGGACATCTCGTAGCGGCTGAGAAATTTATCTGTACTTCAGCCCACATGCGGGGTGGAACTCGTTCTGCGCCATGCTTTTAGGCCAACCTTGCACTCCGTTTGGCAACTAAGAAAGGTTGGACAGAATCCTGCCATCGCGCTTTAAGACCAGGTTGCAGGGAACCGCGTGGCGAACGACCATGTCCTGTTCAGCGATTGGACCAGGCCGGCGACGCTTTATGACACGACTTCTCCACCTCTGGCGCGCGATGCTTGGCCTTGGGTTGCTTCTCGGCCTGACCCAGGTTTGCGGCGCGTATTCGGTACTGACGCACGAAGAGGTCGTCGATCTGCTGTGGAAGGATGACATCGCTCCTCTGCTCAGCAAGCGATTCCCCGGCGCTACCGCGGATGATCTGAAAAAAGCGCATGCCTTCGCCTACGGCGGTTCGTTGATTCAGGACATGGGCTACTACCCTTTCGGCAGCAAGTATTTCAGCGACCTCACTCATTACGTGCGCAGCGGTGACTTCATCGTTAACATGATCAATGAAGCCTCTGACTTGAACGAGTACGCTTTCGCTTTGGGCGCGCTGGCTCACTACTCGGCCGACAATCTTGGACACCCCACCATAAATCAGGCGGTGGGCCTGGAGTTTCCCAAACTGCGGAAGAAGTTCGGCAACGAGGTGACCTATGCCGATAACCCCAAGGCTCATATTCGCACGGAGTTTGGCTTCGATGTAACCCAGGTCGCCAAAAATCGCTACACCTCGGACCGGTACCACGACTTCATTGGATTTGAAGTATCCAAACCGGTGTTGGAGCGCGCTTTTCAGGATACGTACGGCATTCCGCTTAGCGACGTAATCTCTAAGGAAGACTTGGCCATTGGAACCTTTCGGCGGGCGATCAGTACCATCATTCCCGAAATGACGAGAGTTGCGCTGGTGGCGCGTAAGAAAGAGATTGTTACCGAAACCCCGAATTTCAATTCCAGGAAATTTCGCTACTATCTTTCGCGAGCCAACTACCAGAAGGAGTGGGGCAAAGGATACCGACGTCCGGGATTTGGAACCAGAGTGCTGGCATTCTTTCTGAGGTTTGTACCGAAGATTGGACCGTTCAAGGCGCTCGACTTTAAGATCCCTACGCGTAAAACGGAGGACCTCTATATAGCCAGCGTCAATCACGCGCTCGATAACTACAAAAGTCTTCTCGCCGAAGTCGGAGCGAAGAAGCTTGGCCTTCCCAACACCGACTTCGATACGGGACGAATGACTCATGCCGGCGAGTACGTTCTCACCGACAACGCCTACGCGAACCTGCTGGACCAGTTGGCTCAGCGGAACTTCGAGCGGGTGACACCGGAACTGCGCGACAACATTCTGGCCTTCTATAGTGACCTAAGCGCTCCCATCGCGACCAAGAAAAAATCCGGGGCGTGGCAGAAAGCTCAAGATGAGGTACAGCGGTTAAAGGCTTTCGTCCCACCGGAAACCCCTGCGATCCAAGGCTCGACGCTTCCTGAGAATGCGAAGAATTCTTTCGGCGGCGCCATTGTTTCGGTGGACGGTGATTTGTTTTAGTCCCCAACCTTCGCAAGTTCCGCAGCAACTAAACGAAAGTAGTCGATTTAGCTGGTGCGCCAAGTCGCGCATCTAAAGGGAGGACTATCTCATGGCAGACGATATGGAGAAGAACAAACAGCAGGGTGGGCAGTCTGGACAGCAGAGTGGACAGCCCGATCAGTCAGGCCAAAAGGGCGGCCAAACCGGTCAGAGTGGCCAACAGAGCGGCCAGCAGTCCGGTCAGCAGAATCAGCAGAAAAAGGGCGGCCAGGGCCAGAACGAAGAAGACGACAACATTGGGCAGCGCCGCGCTTCCTAGTTGTCTACAGATAATCTAAAGAAGTCCCGGCTCAGTTGCCGGGACTTCTTTTTGCTACGGAAAGTGTAATCCGTGCTTCGCAACCCGCTTGCCCTCGCATCGTCTCGGCATCGCACGGTGTAATTCCATCCCCGATACGACGACTCCCAGTTCTCTCACTCGGCCTTTCACGAAGTTAGCAATCTAATCAAGATGCAGTATTCCCAGACTGTGAGGCTATGCTGCCGGATTGAGAAACACCGTGTCCAGCCGCTTGATTTAGAATCAGGGCGCCAAAGCCAGGCCAAGCACAAATCATGAAAAGAACTACTGCTGCGATTGCGATCTTGAGCACAATGTTGCAGCTCAGCTTGATAGCGCGATCGATGCTGTTGGCCCCAATACTATTTGCACTGGTTGTGTATCCCGCGAGCGGATTCTCCCAGGTTACGAGAGCCAGCCTGGCTCAGCCCGCACACCTTACATCCGAGCAAGACCATCAACGCATGATGGACTTGCTGCACATTACCTCGTTACGTCGGGGCGCGGACGGTAACCCGAAGTCGCCTTACGCCGCGAACTACGACGAGTCCAAGGCAAATCCCTACTCCAAGCTTCCCGACCCTCTGCGGTTGAAGGACGGCGAGGAAGTTACCACCACGAAGATGTGGTGGGACAAGCGGCGGCCGGAGATCGTGGAGGATTTCGATCGCGAAGTCTACGGCCGCGCGCCGAACACACCCAAAGTGAATTGGGAAGTGATCGGTACGAAGAGGGAGATGAATGGCGAGGTCCGGGTTGTCACCAGGAAATTGGCTGGACACGTGGACAACTCAGCATATCCGCTTGTGAACGTGGACATCGACCTCACTCTGACGACGCCAGCGAATGCAAACGGTCCAGTGCCGGTGATTATGGAATTCAGTTGGAGTCCGGAGGTGCTGGCTGCGCTGGCCAAGCGCTTTCCGGAGATGAGCGCCGCGGGCTCCGGACCCTCATGGCAGCAGCAAGTGCTGGCGAAGGGCTGGGGTTACGCCGTCTATATCCCGACAAGTGTGCAAGCGGACAATGGAGAAGGATTGACCCAGGGCGTGATCGGGCTTGTGAATAAGGGCCAGCCCCGCAAGCTAGACGATTGGGGTGCTTTGCGTGCCTGGGCATGGGGCGCCAGCCGGGCGCTGGATTATTTTGAAACCGAAAAGTCCGTGGACGCGAAACGAGTGGGAGTTGAAGGCCACTCGCGTTACGGCAAGGCAGCGCTGGTTGCAATGGCATATGATCAGCGGTTCGCAATCGGATACATCAGTTCGTCCGGTGAAGGAGGGGCCAAACTCTTTCGGCATAACTTTGGCGAGCAAGTGGGGAACGTGGCTGGAACCGGTGAGTATCACTGGATGGCGGGCAACTTTCTGAGATATGCGGGAGCGCTGACGGAGAACGATTTGCCCGTCGACGCGCACGAGTTGATCGCCCTCTGCGCCCCGCGTCCGGTGTTTATCGGGGCTGGAGCGACGAACGGGGATGGATGGGCCGATGCGAAGGGTATGTTCCTGGCCGCGGTCGGCGCCGGTCCTGTGTACAAGCTCTTGGGAAGGAAGGATCTGGGGACCAGTGAGTTTCCGCCGATCGAGACCGCACTGATCGACGGAGAAATTGCGTTCCGCCAACATGGCGCAGGGCACACTCCTGCGCCGAACTGGCCAACGTTTCTTGCCTTCGCCGGCCGTTATCCAAAGGAACAAACGCTGCCGGCACCGTCCAAGCATTGAGCCTAGTGTCCAATCCAGGGAGAACAATGAAGAACAAAGCGTCAATGCTGAAGACTTGTGTGATTGGCTTTCTACTCAACACTGCGGTTCTTTCGTGGTCAAGTTCCGATCTGCACTTGACGCAGCACGACGTGCTTGAGACTCAAGGGCTGAGCGTACTGCTGTTCCACAACGCCTATCACCGAGTGTTCGGCGACCAGAAGATGAACGGGATGGAAATCATCTTGCACGATCAGCGCATTGCTACGAGTGGTGACGTGCGCCTCTCCGCGACGCCGGAGCAGTGGGACCCCATCCCTGATTTCAAAGAGCGAAAGCGAGGGGCGGCCCCGGACGAGGTCGCGGCGATCTGCACTTATCCGGATCGCGGGCTGAGCTACCGCATCGACATGCAGCCTGAGACGGGAGGATTTCGAGTCGCCGTGCAACTCGACCAGCCCATTCCAGCCGCTCTTGTGGGGAAGGCTGGATTCAACCTTGAGTTTTTACCGACGCTTTATTTTGGCAAGTCCTATGTGGTAGACGGCGGTGCGGGGATGTTTCCCCGTCACTCAGATGGGCCGATGGAGAAAACCGCGGACGGAAGCGTGGAGCCGCTGCCGTTGGCCACGGGTCACCGCATCGTTTTGTCACCGGAGGATCCGTCGACGCGCGTGACCATCACTTCCGACGGTGGCCCCATCTTGTTGTTCGATGGCCGCAATAAGGCGCAGAACGGGTGGTTTGTCGTGCGCACTCTAATCCCCGCGGGCAAGACTGGGGATGCGGTGGTCTGGCACATTCGCCCCAATGTAATCGCGGGATGGACTCGCCCGCCGGTGGTTGGCTACAACCAGGTCGGCTATACACCGGAGCGGGAGAAGGTTGCCGTGGTAGAACTCGATCCGCTCTTCGACGCGCCCAAGACTGCGCGCGTGCTGCGACTCAGTCCCGAAGGCGAGTATCGCGAGGTGTTCAGCGGCGAGATTAAGCCCTGGGGCAAGTGGATGCGCTATCAATATGCTCACTTCGATTTCTCCGCGGTTCATGAACCGGGAATCTATGCGATCGAATATGCGGGCCAGAAGACTGGACCTTTTCGGATTGCGAAAGATATTTACGACGGCATCTGGCGGCCTTCGCTCGACACGTATCTGCCGGAGCAGATGGACCATGTCAAGGTGCGCGAGGGATATCGCATCTGGCATGGAGCGTCGCACCTCGACGATGCCCGGCAGGCGCCCGTCAATTACACGCATTTTGACGGGTACAAGCAGGGGCCGACGACAGACTCGCCGTTTTCTCCGGGACAGCATATCCCTGGGCTGAATGTCGGCGGCTGGTACGACGCCGGTGACTTTGACTTGCGGACCCAGACTCAGACCCGCGTGATCACGGACCTTGTTCTGGCACGGGAGAAATTCGGAGTGAATTCCGATGACACCTCGGTGGACGAGGCGGCACGCTACGTCCAGCTGCGGAAACCAGATGGCGTCCCAGATGTGGTGCAGCAGGTTGAGCACGGCGTGCTCCTGTTACTGGCGGAGTATCACGCCATCGGGCATGCGATTTCTGGAATCATCGAGCCCACGTTGGAGGAGTACACGCACTTGGGAGATGCGGCCTCCAAGACGGACGGGCGGATCTATGCCGAACGCATGGGGCCGCTGGAAACGGATGGCATTTACTCGGGGGTACCGGATGATCGCTGGGCATTCACGACGCACACGACGGCTCTGAACTATGACGCAGTCGGCGCCCTCGCCGCGGCCAGCCGTGTGCTTCGCGGTTATAACGACAAAATGGCGGAAGAATGCCTGCAGACCGCTGTGCGGGTGTGGGACGAAGAGCACAAACAGCCGCCGGCTCTATTTCAATCCTTCAACACGACGGGGAGCAATCTGCAGCACGCGGAAACCGAAGCTGCGGTCGAATTGCTGATCTCAACTCGCGGCGGGGAGATCTACCAGAAGCGTCTGGCGGAACTGCTGCCGGTGATCAAGGACCAGTTTGCTTCTGTGGGAGGGACTGCCGCTCGCGCCATTCCATTCATGGATCCGGAATTCAAGGATGGAGTCGCTTCCGCGCTGGCCGCTTACAAGCCCAAGTTACAGGAAATGCTTTCGCAGAATCCTTATGGCGTGCCCATCTCCACGGGGACGTGGGGCGGTTCCGGAGGAGTGACACGATTCGCATCGGAGATGTATTTGCTGCATCACGCGTTTCCCGAAAGTATTGGGCCCGAATACACGCTCGACGGTCTGGATTACGTGCTCGGACGGCATCCGGTCTCGAATGTGTCGTATGTATCGACAGTGGGAACGCAGTCGAAGCTGATCGCCTATGGGAATAATCGCGCGGAATACACATTCGTTCCGGGAGGAATGATTCCTGGCGTGGTCATCATTCAGCCTGACTTCCCCGAACTCAAGGAGGGGTGGCCGTTCCTCTGGTACGAAAATGAGTACGTGGTGGACGCGGTGACGTCCTTTATCTTGGCCGCGAATGCGGCCGCTGCAGAAACCAAGGGTGCGAAATAAACGGTGGGTAGCAGAGTCGGAGTCTCAACCGGTTCATTTCTTGTTCGGAGCTTTGATTTGCTGGACGAGTGTGTTGATTTCTTCCGGTGTTAGTTTGCCGGCATACTTGGGCATGTGGTGTTTGCCGTTAGCAATAATGTCGCGCAGTTCGTCGGCGGAAGCGGCGGTGGTTTTTTCGGAGATAAGCGACGGTCCGCCGAAGTGGCGACCCTCGGCGGTTTTTCCGTGACACTTCGCGCAATCTTTCTGGAAGACAGGGTTCTCGGTCAGGCTCGTGTCAGAGGGTGGTGTCTGGGCGGAGGCCACGGTAAGGGCGAGAAACAGGGAACTTACGGCGATGGTGAGTCGGGCTTTCATGTCGGACCTCGTCGAGAAGTTCTGGGTTAACCTCGTGCGACCGTTACAGACATCTGGTCCTTCGACTTCGATCGGGATGGCAATGTCCATAGGGTAATTGCGCTCATTCGCCATTCTTAGCCATCGCGGGTTGCTCTTCGCAGCAGGACTCAAGATTCCTTAAGTCGCCCGCAGCGCGGGCCTGCGAGCCTTCGGGGGCGGCCCTGAGGTATTGGACTGGCCACGACATTTGCTGACCTAGCTCACGGGCCGCCCGCAACGGCCAATACGGATCGCGCAAGAATTCGCGGGCGATGATGACTGCGTCGGCCCGTCCTTCCGCGACGATGTGCTCGGCCTGAGATGAGGACGTGATCATCCCGACGGCGCCGGTCATGATGCCGGCCTCCCGGCGGATTTGCTCCGCAAACGGTGTTTGATAACCGGGACCAACCGGAATCTTGGCATGCGGAACATTGCCGCCAGAAGAACAATCGATCAGGTCCGCGCCTAGTTCTTTCAGCTGACGGGCAAGTTCAACTGACTGCTGAATGTCCCAGCCACCATCGACCCAATCGGTCGCCGAAATGCGCACAAACAGTGGTGCGCGTTCTGGCCACACACGTCGCACGGCGGCCACGACCCCACGCAAGATGCGGGTGCGATTCTCAAACGAGCCACCGTAAGCATCCGACCTTTGATTGCTGAGAGGCGAGAGAAACTCATGGAGCAGATATCCATGAGCGGCGTGAATCTCGATGACACGGAAACCGGCTTCCCAGGCCCGGCGTGCAGCCGCGGAGAAAGCGTTGACGACCTCCTGAATGCCGTCAGCGGCGAGGGCTTGCGGCATGGGATAGTGATCGGCGAAAGCCAAGGGGCTCGGGGCCACGACTTTCTTCCAACCCCCTGCGCCCTCGGGAATCGTTCCGTTTCCTTCCCAGGGCCGGTATGTACTGGCCTTGCGGCCGGCGTGCGCCAGTTGCATCCCGGCGACACTGCCTTGTTCGTGAATGAATCGGACGATTCGAGCCAGCGGCTCAATGTGAGCGTCCATCCAGATACCAAGGTCCTGTGGGCTGATCCGGCCCTCTGGAAGGACGGCGGTTGCTTCCGTAAGCACCAGCCCAGCTCCGCCTACAGCCCGGCTGCTCAGATGCACGAGGTGCCAGTCGTTTGCGTATCCATTGGTGCTGGAGTACTCGCACATTGGCGAAACAAATACGCGGTTGGCAAATGTGATGCCGCGAATGGCGAGGGGATCGAACAGATGAGCCATAAGGTCTTATAGTACGTCACGGAAGATAGACTTGCGGATTGCGCGTAGATTAAGAAACGCCGCACTCCCCCGCGACATGAGGAAGTGCGGCGTAACCCGATTAGGCGCCTTCAGGAGAATGCAGCACTCGGAAGGTATTACCGCCGTTCGACCAGACGAGCAACAATGCATCTTCGCCTTTGGTCACGCTCGACAGGGCTTGCTGTACATCGCTCGCATTTTGGACTTTGTGACGATTTACCTCGAGGATAATGTCACCTTGTTGCAGGCCAGCGTTATCGGCCGGGCTTCCCGGTTGCACCTGCTCGATCACGGCTCCGTGGATCTCGCGGGGTGCCTGAAGCTGGTCGCGGAGTTCGGGGGTAAGGTTGCTGAGACCGACGCCCCAGCGCATTTTCCCTTCGCCCTTTCCTGAGTTGTTGCGGCCTTCAGCCGTGCGATTGCCCAGTTCCTCCAGAGTAACGGGAATAGTCATACTCTTACCGTCGCGAAGAACCTTGAGGGTGATCTTGGTGCCGGGCTGTTTCTGTCCGACGATTACCTGGAGTTCTCCAGCGTCGCTCACTTTCTGGCCGTCGATTTCGGTGATGACATCGCCGATCTGTAGGCCGGCTTTTGCTCCGGGCGAGTCTGCTTCGACTTGCGTGACCACGCCGCCAGTCGCATTGGACTCGTCGAAGAATTTGGCATTTTCCGGGGTCACGTCTGAGATTCCGATTCCAATGCGGCCGTGGCTGACTTTGCCGTCGCGGATCAAGGCCTCTACCGTGGGCCTAACAATCTGCGACGGAATTGCAAATCCCATTCCCGAGAAGCTGCCAGAGGAAGAGATCAGGAAGGTGTTGATCCCGACTACTTGGCCGCGTGCGTCGACAAGTGGTCCGCCGGAATTGCCGGGGTTGATAGCCGCGTCCGTCTGGATGAACTCGCCGGGCTTGCTGGGATTGGTCGGGTCGGGGTTGGCCCGATTCACCGCGCTCACGATTCCTCGGGTTACCGTGAAGCGAAATCCGTAAGGATTGCCGAACGCCAGCACAGTCTGTCCCGGCCGGACTTCCTTCGAGTCGCCCCACGGAGCACTGGCCAGATCGGTAGCGTTGACTTTCAGGACCGCCAGATCAGTCAGAGGATCGGATCCAACGAGTTTCGCTTTCAGGACCCGGCGATTACTCGTAGTCACCCGGATGTCGACTGCTCCATCGATCACATGGTTGTTGGTAACAATGTATCCGTCAGGCGAGATCACCACGCCACTACCCATGCCGTGCTCGATCTGAGGTTGACGCTGCTGCATGTGCGGCCCAAAAAACTGGCCGAACTGGTTAGACTGGCCAAAAAACTGTTGCATGTCTTCTGGTATCTGATTGCCACTCATTTCCGGCTTGGTGCGCGAGGTGACAGTGACGTTGACGACCGCCGGAGTGACTCGGGCCGCCAGAGTTTCCATCGCCTTGTCGAGGGCAAGCAGGGCGCTGACGCTGTCTACGTCGAGTGGTGCCGCAGACGGGGCTGCCCCCGCCGCCCGTGCCGCAGTTGGCTTCACGCATTCATAGGTTACGAACGAGGCGACAAGTGCCAGTGCGAGCATCGGCACCGCCAGCCGCCGTGTCCATTTTGCTTTGCTGTCTTTCAACCACATTCCTACATTCATGTGAGTTACATCCTTTCGAGTTGTGTAGAACTAATTCGTTAGTTGTTGACACCGATACTCCGCTCGCTGGTCTGATGACGTCCATCGGTTTAAGTTCGTTTCGGAGGAATTCTGTTGCTGTTGGGATCGACAACCGGATGCAGCACCATCACGCGCCACAACTGGATCTGATACACCGGACGGTCCGGGGAGCCATCGTCGCTGCCTTCAATAACCACAAACAGGGTCTCAGTGAAGGCCACTGGAGTGGCGTCAGCACTCGTCAGGCGAACATCGGTCTGGCGAACGATGCTGCCGGTGCGCCGTTCCGAAGTTGCAGGTTGCATCAGGGGCGCTTGTTCAGAACTCGCCAGGCTGGGATGCGTTCCACGTGGGTTCAGCTTGGCTTGCACCAAGCGAACTGGCTGGCGTTGAGACACCTCCCTCGGTGTGCTCTCGTCTGGTGTTGGCGTTGCCGTCGAGGCGCGCCCGCTCCCGATACTGGGGGAAAGGATGGCGATCATGGGAGCGCGATTCGCCACGCTATCGAACGCAATCAGCCTGGGCGCTTTTGAAATGCATAGGACGCAGGCTACGGCGAATCCTGCGACCAGCGATACCGCGGGCTTCCACGCGCGTGCCGCGTCCCGGGACCGGTTCACGTCCAGAATCTGAGCCACTCGCAGCGAGGTCTGACGAATTCGCCCCAGGGCCGCTTGTGCGAGGGCTACGCTGCGCTGAAGCAACGTTTTTTCGGCCAAATGCGCCAGGCATTCCGCGTACGCTCGCGGGCTTGCAGTCTCTGTGATCACGGCATCGTCGCAAGCCATCTCGCGTTCGAGGGACACTCTCTTCTCGATCCACCACACCGCCGGATGAAAGAAGAAGAGCGCCTTCACTACCTTCTGGGCCAGGTTCGTCCAGTCGTCCCAACGATGGAGGTGGGCGAGTTCGTGCAGCACGATCTGGTTCAGTTCGTCCGGAGAAAGTTCCCGCATCACCCAGCCCGGGACGATGATCACGGGTTTCATAAAACCGATGGCAGTCGGAACATGGACCAGATTGGACGTGCACAGGGCCACCGACCTTGTCGGTTGGTTGCGTTCGAACGTTTGCTGCAGTCGAGGATCTAACCCCACCGGATCGACCGGCAGGCAACTTTTGCGGAGAATGTGCAGATGCAACAGACCTCGGCCGACCCCTAGCAAAGACCAAGCCGCAATCGCTGCCCACGCCCCTAGAGCATAAAGCGCCCAGGAGCCCGGCAGTATGATCGCAGGCCGGCCGGCAATCTCCGCCGAAATGCTCGCTCCATGCGACAACCATGAGGCGCCGAAAAAAGGCAGAATCGCAATTGCCATGAGGGCGGAAAACCATACCGCAAATCGTGTGTCCGAATTCTGCCGGCGAGTCACCTTCAACACCAACCCGGCGAAGATCGCGATGAGCGTGCCCTCTACCAGGCAGTCGACGATCTGAACCGCTGACGTTTGGGCGATCGCATTCAGGTCCATGGCTGCCGTCATCGCTCGGTCACTTGCTCCTTTCCAGCAGTTGGCGCAAGTGAGCGAGTTCTTCCGCATCAATGCTCGTCTCTTCCAGAACATTCAGCGCGAGCAACTCATGGGAGTTGCCGAAGAACCGGCTGATGAGATGCCGCACCTCGAAGCGCGTCGCATCCTTGCGGTCCACTTGCGGGAGATACACGTGGGCGCGCTTGTCCTTTACGTGCTTCACATACCCCTTTTTTTCCAGGATGCGAACGATGGTCAGGACGGAGTTGTAGGCTAAAGCCGGCTTGGCGGGCAGAGTCTCCAACACCTCGTGGACGGTCGCCGAGCCCCTCTCCCAGAGCACGTTCATGATGCGCAACTCGGCTTCGGTCAGGGTTGCGGACTTGCTACGGGCCAAAGCTTCCTCCTCGGCTGGACGACATCCCTGGAGTTCAGACGTGGCTGAACTCAAAAGGTCAACTAATTTGTTAGTTGCGAGAAGAGAGATCGGAGATGCCCGAGGGGACGCAAACGGACATCGGACCCCGCTACAACGATCGGATGTTCGAGGCAAGCTGTTGATAACACGGTAAGTAATCGAACACTGGAGTTGCAAAAGGGCCTTAGCGCGGCCTACTCGTATCGCAGGGCCTCGACAAGTTCCATGCGCACGGCCGTGACCCCGACAAAAGCGAGAATTACAAAAGCCGTCAACATCACGCTGCTGGAAGTCTTCAGGATGATGTCGCCTTCGTGATTGGCGGTCTTGTACATCTCGGAGTAGAGCGGCATGGGCGGGATCGCGTGAGCCAGCACAACCGAAACCAGCATCCCCACCAAGCCCGCGGCGAAGGTGAGGACCAGGGCCTCCACCAGGAATTGAAACACGATGTCGCGATTGCGAGCGCCCAGCGCCTTGCGCAGGCCCACTTCTTTGGTGCGCTCGGTAACGCGGACCAGCATAATATTCATCACACCGACGCCGCCGACGCCGAGGGTCAGCACCCCAATGAAGCCGAGAATCAGGCGCAGGGCGATTCCGAACTGCTCAATCTCTTTTGTGTCTTCCACGGTATCCCACTCGGGGCTGGACTTGTCGTCCTTGGGATTGAAATTGTGGCGCCGGGCGAGCACTTCTCTCACCTGCCCCAGAGCCGCCTTGTGCTGGAGCGCCGTGACCGGCTGGAACGCAATCATCTCGGGGTCGCGCTCGTCATTGACGGATAAAGCTATCGAGGCTCCGGGGAATCGGCTGGCAGTTGCAAGTATCGCTTCGCATTCCCATAGCAGACGTCTTGAATGAGCCTTCCCAGCAGCGTGTCGTCATTCGGCAATTCACCCCGCGTGACGTCTTGTCCGATGATGTCGCAAAGGATGCGCCGGAAATACTCGTGTCGTGGGTAGGACATGAAGGATCGAGAGTCTGTCACCATGCCAATGAACCGTGACAGCAGCCCAGTATTCGAGAGCGCTTCGATTTGCGCCGTGATCCCCTGCTTCTGGTCCAGGAACCACCAGGCGCTGCCATACTGGAGCTTTCCCGGTCTCTCTCCATCCTGGAAGCAGCCAATCAACGTTGCAAACTGAAATGTGTCCCTCGGGTTCACGTTATACAAGATCATCTGCGGCAGAGCGTTTTCCCGGGAGAGCAGGTCGAGGTAGGCGGTGAGGTGCTCGCCTTGGGGAAAATTACCGATGGCGTCATAACCGGCATCTGCCCCAAGCGTGCGCCGGGCCTCAGTATTCACGTTGCGTTGGGCGCCCAGATGCAACTGCTTGGTCCATCCTTTTTCCGCATCGAGACAGCCAAAGAACAGCATCATGAAAGAAGCAAACTGGGTCCGCTCATCCTGCGTGACGGATTGCCCTTCACGGGCTTTCGCGAAGATCGCTGCAGCCGCTGGCTCCGAACACGGGGTCGCATAGCAATGCTCCAATCCGTGGTCGGAGAGGCGGCAACCGGCGGAGTGAAAGGAATCGTGCCGGCTCCGAAGTGCCTGCAGAAACGTTTCAAAGTTCCGTATGTCGACGTTCGCGACCTTGGAAAGCTGCTCGATCCAAGGCAGAAACTCGACATCGCCGGCGGCAAGAGCCTTGTCCGGACGAAAAGCCGGAAAAACTCGCGTCGGCAGGTTCGACTTCGCGATCTCTCGATGATGTCGGAGGTCATCGGTGGGATCGTCGGTCGTGCACACAACCTCGACATGGAACTTCTGCAGAATGGCGTGCGCAGTCAGTCCCTCCGCCAGCGCAGCATTCGCGCGTTTCCAGATTTCCGGCGCGGAGGTTCCATCGAGCAACTCAGTGATGCCGAAATAGCGTTGCAACTCGAGGTGCGTCCAATGGTAAAGGGGATTACGCAAGGTGTAGGGAACGGTTCGTGCCCAGGCCAGAAATTTCTCGTACGGAGGGGCATCCCCGGTGATGTACTTTTCCGGTACGCCGTTCGCCCGCATCGCCCGCCATTTGTAGTGGTCTCCCTCCAGCCAGATCTCAAACAGATTCGCGAACCGCCGATTTTCAGAAATGTCTTTTGGAGAAAGATGACAGTGGTAGTCGAGGATCGGCTGCGGGGCGGCAAACTGATGATAGAGACGCCGTGCTTGATCGTTCGCCAGAAGGAAATCTTCGGTAAGAAAGCCGGGCATGGGCAGGTCTCGTGCGGCGCATCCGCGGAGTCTATTAGCGATTCAAGCCAAGAATCATACCAGTTCAATAACTGCTTGACGGATGCGCCTTGCGCCATGTGTAGTGATGCACGTCGCCAGTGCGCAAAATCCAGTGAACCTACGCCCCCTACCAACCGCTGTTGAAGGAGCGCCAACTCAGCCTGCGAGTCCCGTGGGCCGCCGGCGCTGGTTGATCTGTGCCGTGCTGTTTTTCGCGACCTCGGTGAATTACATGGACCGGCAGGTGATCGGGCTTCTGAAGCCCACCCTGCAACTCCAATATGGTTGGACAGAAATCGGATACAGCAACATCGTCCTGGCTTTCCAGTTCGCCTATGGAGCCGGCTTGCTCTTCATCGGCAAACTGATCGACAGGCTGGGGACACGCAAGGGGTTTTCGTTGGCGGTATTGGTGTGGAGCGTCGCCGCCATGGCTCATGCGGCTGCGGGCTCGGTCGTTCAGTTCGCCATCGCGCGCTTCTGCCTGGGACTCGGTGAGGCAGGCAGTTTCCCCGCATCGGTGAAAGCCGTGGCGGAATGGTTCCCCAAGCGGGAGCGCGCCCTGGCAACCGGCCTGTTCAATTGCGGCTCGAACATCGGTGCGATCGTCACACCGCTCATTGTGCCCTGGATCACCTACCGTTTTGGATGGCGCATGGCTTTCATTGTCACCGGAGCCCTGGGATTCGTCTGGATCGTGTGTTGGCTGGCGGTGTATCACCGGCCGGAACACGATAAATTTATTTCGCCCACTGAACTGGCTTACATCCAAAGCGATGTTCAGGAGCCGGGGACAACAATTTCGTTACGCGCTATGGTCACCCACCGGCAGGCGTGGGCAGTGGCGTTGGGCAAGTTTTTTACCGATCCCATCTGGTTCGTATATCTGTTCTGGATGCCGGACTTCCTGAGCCGCAGTCTCGGATTGGACTTAAGGGGCATGGCTTTACCGCTGTTCGTCATCTACAGCGGCGCCAGCATCGGAAGTGTCACTGGAGGATGGCTTTCATCTTTCCTTTTGAAGAGAGGGTGGACCTTGAACGCCAGCCGCAAAACCGCGCTGCTGGCGTGTGCGCTGGCGGTGACGCCCATCATGATTGCTGCCTTCACAAAAAATGCCTGGCTCGCGGTTTTTCTGATCGCGATCGCAGCCGGAGCGCATCAGGGCTGGTCGGCAAATATCTACACGCTGGCTTCCGACATGTTTCCGCGAAGCGCGGTGGGGGCCGTCGTGGGATTCGCCACCATGATCGGAATGGTCAGCGGGATGTTCGTTTCCAAGGCCGTCGGTTACATCCTGCAGCGCACCGGTTCGTACGTTCCCGTGTTCGTAATGGCCGGATTGGCTTATCTAGTTGCATTCGGTTTTGTGCAGGTGCTGGCTCCTCGGCTCGAACCGGCGCAGGTCTCCGCGTCTTGAGTAGCCTTTTGTGGGCACGCATTCGTTTGATCCAATCGTGATTCTGGCGGGGCTGGTTCCCCTGGTGGGGATGATTCTGGTGCTGCTGCCCGTGCGAAACACTGAGGCGATAGAGCAAGGATTAGTGCGCCGCATCTGATGCTTTGGTTACACTCGTGGAGTCAGTCTGAGGAGATCTCTGGTGAAGATCACGGATGCAAAAGTATTTGTCAGTTGCCCGGGACGGAACTTCGTTACATTGAAGATTTCAACGGACGAAGGCGTATACGGGCTGGGGGATGCGACTCTGAACGGCCGGGAGTTGGCCGTCGCATCTTACCTAACCGACCACTTGATTCCTTGCCTCATCGGACGCGACCCGTTTCAGACGGAAGACGTGTGGCAGTACCTCTACCGCGGTGCGTACTGGCGCCGCGGGCCGGTGACCATGACGGCGATCGCGGCAGTCGACATGGCCCTGTGGGACATCAAGGGCAAGGCGCTGAAGACACCCGTCTATAACCTGCTTGGAGGGCAAAGCAGAACGGGCGTGCTGGTGTACGGGCACGCGAACGGTCGCGACATCGAAGAGACTGCGGAGGAAGTCGCGAAGTACAAAGAGATGGGCTATCTTGCGGTGCGCGCGCAAACGGGGATACCCGGCCTGCCCTCCACCTACGGAGTTGCGCGCGACAAGCTGTACTATGAGCCTGCGGAAAAAGGCTTGCCTCCCGAGAACGTCTGGTCGACGGAACAATATCTTCTGCACGTCCCCAAGCTATTCGAAGCTCTGCGCTTGAAGTTTGGGGACGATATTCATCTGTTGCACGATGTTCACCACCGGCTGACCCCGATCGAAGCGGCGCGGCTGGGGAAGAGTTTGGAGCCGTATCACCTGTTCTGGCTAGAAGATGCAGTGACTGCGGAATTGCAAGAAGGCTTCCGCATCATTCGCCGGCACACGACGACGCCGCTGGCTGTCGGCGAGGTCTTCAATACGATTTGGGACACCCACATTCTCATCCAGGAACAGCTGATCGACTACATTCGCATGACGGTGGTGCATGGGGGAGGGTTGACGCATCTCAGGAAAATCGCCGCATTGGCTGAGATTTATCACGTGAGGACCGGGTGCCACGGTGCGACGGACTTGTCCCCGGTGGCGATGGCGGCGGCGCTGCACTTCGATATTTCTGTCAATAATTTCGGGATCCAGGAATATATGCGGCACACGCGCGAGACCGACGAGGTCTTTTCCCATTCGTACTCGTTCAAGAACGGCTACCTGCACCCGGGTGACGCGCCGGGGCTAGGTGTCGACTATGACGAGAAGTTGGCAGAGAAGTTTCCGTATGAGCGCGCTTATTTGCCCGTGAATCGGAAACTCGACGGAACGATGTTCAATTGGTAGCGGCCGCTAGAACCGCGGCGCTTATTTTGCGGGATGATTCGAGGAGATATGGGCTATAAGCAGTTGGATCTCGACGGTAAGGTGGCAGTTGTTGTCGGGGGCAGTTCTGGAATCGGTAAGACGATTGCGCTCGGACTGGCGCAGGCTGGCGCTGATGTGATTCCGAGTGCGCGGCGCATTGATCTTGTGAAAGCGCTGGCGGACGAGATCGAATCTCTGGGCCGGCGGTCTTTGCGCGTGACTTGTGACGTGGCTGACCGTGAATCCTTGGACAAACTGCTGAAAGCTTCTCTGGACGCGTTCGGAAAAGTCGACATCATGGTCAACGCGGCGGGCATTACCAAACGCGCTCCGACGCTGGATTTTTCTGAAGCCGACTGGAACCGGATCATGGATACCAATCTGACGGGCACGCTGCGGGCTTGTCAGGTATTCGGCCGTCACATGATCGAGCGCCGCTACGGCCGGATCATCAACATTGCGTCCATGGGATCATTTCTGGCGCTGTTTGAAGTGGCAGCGTACTCCGCCAGCAAATCGGGCTTGGCATCGCTGACGAAATCCCTGGCGATCGAGTGGGCCGGGCATGGAGTATGCGTCAACGCGATTGCGCCGGGATACTTCCGCACGCCGCTCAGTGAAAAATTCCTGGTAGGGACGGGACGCGGGGCGGAAGTGCTGATGCGCACTCCCATGAAACGTTTTGGCGAACTCGAAGAACTGGTGGGAGCAGCGGTTTTCCTTGCCTCAGACGCGGCCAGTTTTGTAACAGGCACCGTCCTGGCAGTCGATGGTGGCGTGCTCGCAAGCGGCGTGAACCAGTGATGTATCGAACTCCCGATACGAGGGCCGATGTTGGTGGTGCGGTTTATAGTACGATTATGTACATATATTAATGTATTTCCTATTTGTACTGATGACGAGGATGACTCCTGGAACCCGGTTAGAGCGTCCCAGATATCACCTAGGATGCCCTTTCCTGAGCCGGAAACGGCCTTGGCAGCGACGATCGGTGCTGGGATAGTGGAAATCCTTTGTCCCACGCAAAATCGCGCCCCCTTGAGCTTCCTAGGGCCGTTCTACGAGTTTTCAATGATTTACACGCTGGCTCAATCGCTTACGCGGAGAGAGCCTGCCACTCGCGGTTCTATAGTTTGCTGAAAAGTCTGGTTCCTGGCCAAAGGCGTTGTGGGGCCGCTAAGCCGGCGCTGATTCTATGGCACTTGCGGCGTCGCTGAAGCGATGCCCTGACAAATTGTAAGTTCTTCAGCAAATCGTTAGCGGGCCTTCTTCTCGCGGAGCGCTGTACGCGCAGAAGAGACGGCATTTACTAATTCCCGCGCGGCCGCAGTGATCTTTTCCAAATTGCCTTCGCGCAAGGCCGCCGCGTCGACCAGGTCCGCGCCTACTCCGAGAGCGAAAGCACCTGCGGCGATGAAATCAGCGGCATTGGCCGCATTCACGCCTCCGGTTGGAATCAGTGAAGCGTTCGGGAAGGGAGCCTTGAGCGAGCGCAAATATTTGGGCCCGCCCACGTTGCCACACGGAAAAATCTTGACCAGCCGGGCGCCATGGTCGTGAGCGTTCATCAACTCGGTCGGAGTCAGCACTCCCGGGATCGCCAATTTTGCAGAAGCCTTCGCGACTGAGAGCACGGGCGCGGACAATCCGGGGCTCACGAGGAACTCGGCTCCAGCGCGGATGCACGACTCGGCCTGTTCGGCAGTGGTGACGGTGCCCGCGCCGATGAGAACCTTACTTCCGTACTGCTGCGCAACTTCTCGGATGACCGATATGGCGTTGGGCACGGTCATGGTTATTTCGACAACGGGAATGCCGCCAGCGCAGATCGCTTCCACAGCGCGAGTTGCCTCATCGACCGTCGCCGCCCGGACTACGGGAACGATTCCGATTTCTTCGATTCTGCGAATTACTTCGTCAATGGTCATAATTTGTTTGCCGACATACTGGTCGGTCGCAGCAGTGTTCTTAACGCTCGATTCGAGCAGTCCGGGATTTCATGGCTTGCAGGACTTCCGCGAGCGTCGCCATGGTCGTGTCGCCGGGCGTCGTCATTGCCAATGCGCCATGAGCGGCGCCGCATTCGACCGACCACTGCGGATCTTTGCCGGACAGGAATCCATAAATCAATCCCGAAGCGAAGGAGTCACCTCCGCCGACGCGGTCGTAGATTTCGAGATTCTCACGCACGGGCGCCTCATGAAAGCTGCCATCGCAGTAGCACAGGGCTCCCCAATCATTCAGGGTAGCCGTCTTGGCATGGCGAAGAGTCGTCGCTATGACAGTAAGCGTGGGGTATTCTCTCACGACTGTTTCGATCATTTTCTTGAATCCTGACGTCTCCAGCCTGGAAAGGTGTTCATCAAGACCGGAGACCGGGAAGCCCAGCGCCGCCGTGAAATCCTCCTCGTTACCGAGCATTATGTCGACGAGTGGAGCGAGACGGCGGTTTACCTCTTGGGCTTTCGATTTTCCGCCAATCGACTTCCAGAGCGAGGGACGGTAGTTCAAGTCGTAGGAGACCACGGTACCGGCTCGTTTGGCTGCTTCCATCGCTTCCTGCGCGACGAGCGGTGTGGTCTCGGAGAGCGCGCAGAAAATTCCGCCGGTGTGAAACCAGCGGGCGCCATCCTTCGAGAAGATCTGATCCCAGTCAACCTCGCCGGGTTTCATTTGGGAAATAGCAGAGTGCCCGCGGTCCGAGCAACCGAGCGCCGGTCGAACGCCAAAGCCGCGTTCGGTGAAATTCAACCCGTTGCGCAGGGTGCGGCCCACTCCGTCATACGGAGCCCAGCGCACGTACTTCTGACTGACGCCGCCTTGCAGCATGAGGTCTTCGACCAGGCGTCCGACGGGATTGTCAGCGAGCGTGGTGACGATTGCGGCATCCATGCCAAAGCAGCGTTTGAGGCCGCGAGCTACGTTGTATTCGCCGCCGCCTTCCCACGCCCGGAAATGGCGGGTAGTGGAAATGCGCTCATCGCCGGGGTCGAGGCGCAACATGACTTCGCCCAGACTCACAACGTCCCACATACACTCACGTTTTGCCTTGATGTTCAGTTTCACAATGATTCTCGGCTAAACCATTAGACCTGAATATGATACAGGTTGTAGCCTGCGCTGCAGGGAAGACTCCGCTATTCCGACTCAAGAAAAAAAAGGGGGGGGATTGTAATAACTCGTCCCCGACGCCGTCTTTAGTTGTGAAAGAGAGCAACTGGAGGCGTACCCTGCAAAGCGCACTGGCAGAGGAACCGGCAATCGTAGTCCCGAGCGAATTCGATCGGGTTTTTCGGACGCATCACGGCCTGGTTTTCCGCACCGCGTACCGGATCACGGGCAACGCCGCGGATGCGGAGGACGTGTCGCAGATAGTATTTCTGCGCCTGTTCCGCCGGGACCCGCACGGTGATGTGCTGGAGAATGAAGAAAGTTACCTACGGCGGGCAGCGATCAACGCAGCCTTGGATGTGATGCGATCGCGGCAAGCCGATCGTACCGTGGAACTCTCAGATCTGCCCGCGGAACCCGCACACGACGATCCTCGCGAACTAAGGCAGGCTCTGGGGAGAGCGCTGGCTCAACTCAAGCCGCGGCCGGCAGAGATTTTTGCACTGCGCTTTCTTGAGGGCTTCAGCAATCCGCAGATTGCGCGGATGCTTGGAATTTCACAAGTGTTGGTGGCAGTTATTGTCCACCGCACCCGGCAACAGCTCCGCAGGGAGCTTGGCGTGTATCTATCGCCGCGAATTCAGGAGACAGGCCATGAAAAATGAGAAGTTCGACCGTTTGCTGTCGGAAATTCGAAATGAACAGGTGGATGACCAGGTTGTCGCCCAGGCGGGCGAGCGGGTCTGGAAATCGATTGCCGGCGCTGGTCCCACCGCCGACCTTAGCACGCACACTCTTCGAAGCTGTGAAGACTTTCAGGCGCTGATCCCGGGATATCTGGGAAAGCAGCTCGCGCCGGCGCGCGCCTTGCTGTTTGAAGATCACGTGCACGCGTGTGTCGCTTGCCGTCACGCGCTGGAGCGCGCTCGGGACGGCGAGGTGCAGACGGTGTGGCGGATTGAAAGCAAGCGTCCCGATTCGATTTCTTGGCGATGGGCGATGGGCGCGGCCGCAGTTTTCGCCGTCGCGGTTGTTGCGGCGCTCGCGCTTAGCAACGGGCTTCTTCCCGGCCAACATTCTGTTCGAGCTGCGGTTCAGACGGTGGACGGCTCGCTCTATACCGGTTCTGGCGCGGAAATGCGGGTTATTCCGGTGGGCTATCAGATCAGGAATGGAGACGAGATTCGGACCGCGAAGGGCTCGACGGCCGTGGTGCGGCTGCTCGACGGATCCCTGGTCGAGATGGGGGAACGCTCTGACATTTCGGTATCCCGGGCATGGAAGGGCACGACGATTCATCTGGATGGCGGTCAGGTCATTGTTCAGGCAGCCAAGCAGCGTTCGGGGTGCCTGTACGTTGCAACCGACGATGGGCTGGTCTCGGTAAAAGGAACGATCTTTTCCGTAAACCATGGAACCAAGGGCTCACGCGTGGCAGTGATTGAAGGCGTGGTCCGGGTTAATTTCGGAGAAAACACGACCGACCTCACCGCTGGGGAGCAAGCGACTTCGGGTGCCAGTGTTTCGAAAGTCCCAATCCAAGACGAGATCGCGTGGAGCAGGAACTCTGCGAAATATCTTGCGCTGCTGGGCGACTTCGCGGTCCTGCAGAAACAGTTTGCAGCGATTCCGGGGCCAGGACTACGTTACAGCTCTGATCTTCTGCCCTATGTTCCTGATCACACCGTGGTCTACGCAGCGATCCCCAATCTTGCGAACACTTTAGGCGAAGCGAGCCGGCTCTTCCAAGACCGGCTGCAGCAAAGTCCGGAACTACGCAATTGGTGGAAACAACAGCAAAAAGGAAACGGACCGAAACTGGAAGACGTGCTGAATCAGGTGAAGACGTTCAGCAGCTATCTGGGGGATGAGATCGTATTTGCCGTGGCGAAGGACGGAGCAAACTATACGGCGCCGGTCGTGCTGGCGAAAGTGAAGCAGGGCGGGCTGGAGGCCTTTCTGCAAACGCAAGCTGCTCTGCAGACGATCCCGAACCCGTGGGCGGCGACGCCTGTGCCCGGCCGTCCTTTACTGGTTTATGTCAGCAACGATCTGTTGATCGCCAGTCCGGATCTAGCGGAACTGCAGCATGCGGTGATGCGGGTACAGCAGGGCAGCGGCGGTCACTTTGCAGGAACGCCGTTTTATCAGCAGATTGTTCGCTCCTATCAGCAGGGGGCCGAGTGGCTTTTCTGCGCGGATATGGAACAAATTGTCGCGCAGAACGTACAAGCTGGTAGCAACAGCCACGAGCTGCTGCCGGGAATAGGGGACGTGCGATACCTGACGTTGGAACACCGCGAAGTCAGCGGCAAGACCGAAAGTCATGCCGACTTGATGTTCGCCTCCGAGCGGCAAGGCGTGGCCTCTTGGCTGGCGGCGCCGGCATCGATGGGGTCGTTGGAGTTCGTTTCACCGGACGCCAGCATGGTGACATCGGCAGTGATCAAGAATCCGAGAAGCATCATGGAAGAGCTGTTCAAGATGATCGGGAGTGGCGACGCGGAATTTACGCAGCACCTGGCTGAGTTCGAGGCCAAGACTGGCGTGAATGTGCTGAACGACATCACGGCCCCTCTTGGCGGCGAAGTTACGATGGCGTTCGACGGTCCGATGGTGCCCACGCCCCGGTGGAAGCTGATCTTCGAAGTGTACGATCCGACAACCCTGCAGTCGACGATCACGAAACTGGTTGACAGTTTCAATCGAGAGGCCAATACGCAAGGGCACGCAATTCAGTTGACGAAGCGGCAGGTCGGTTCGCGGACTTACTTCGTGATTAACAGTCCGAAGCAGCCGAATTCCGAAATTGACTACACTTTTGTCGACAGTTATCTCGTCGCCGCGCCAGATATAGGCACGCTCTCGCGGGCCATTCAATCGCGCGAGGCGGGATACACGCTGGCGCATTCGGCCGGTTTCCAGGCGCTGTTGCCCAACGATGGATATACGAATTTCTCGGCAATCTTCTATCACAACATCGGCCCGGTCGTGGGCCCACTGGTCGAACAAGTTAAGGCCAGCGGTGCTCTGACTGCGCAACAGCGGCAGTCGATCGACGCGCTCACGGCGAACTCCGCGCCGGGCTTGATTTATGCCTATGGCGAGCCCGACCGGACCGTGGTGGCAAGCAATACCGGGTTCATGGGTTTTGATCTGGGCACTCTATTGACGATGGGCGATAATGGGCCGTTTCTGCCGCAGATGTTTTTAGGCGGAGCTCTGAACCATCCGACACCTCAAACTCAGTGAGTACGACGACACAACGCGGAGCAGCAAGCGACGAGAGTGAGCAGACGCCGCCCGCTGTTCCGCTGCCGCCACTGGTTGAACTGCAGGGTCTTTCGGTTCAGTTTGGCAACCGGGAGATCCTGCGCAGTCTTACGGCCTGTTTGCGCGGGCGCTCGATTGGTCTGCTGGGCCCAAACGGCGCTGGCAAGTCCACTCTGATCAATACCCTCCTTGGTTTCTACAAATCCTCTGCGGGTTCGGCGCGGGTTTTTGGGTACGACATCGGAACGGAAGTTCGAAAGATTCGCGGCCTGGTTGGTTACATGCCTGAGAATGACGCATTCATCTCCAAGATGAGTGCGGTGTCATTCGTCCGGATGATGGGGGAACTCTCGGGTTTGCCCTCGGACATGGCCCTGGAGCGAGCGCACGAAGCGCTGTTTTACGTCGGCTTGGCGGAAGCGCGTTACCGCCAGTTGGGGACTTATTCGCTGGGCATGAAACAACTGGCAAAGTTAGCCCAGGCGATCGTTCACGGACCAAAACTGTTGATCCTCGACGAGCCGACCAATGGCTTGGACCCCTCGGCGCGACAGCGCATGATCCGTATGATCCGCGAGATTCGAGACGGCCGGGAAATGCGGATCGTGCTGTGCTCGCACTTGTTGCGCGATGTTGAGGATACCTGCGATGAGGTTCTGATCCTGAAACAAGGGCGGATCGCACATTACTCGAATCTGGACGAAGAGCGCCGCGCGAACAAACGATTTCTGGAACTTGAGACCTACGGCGCGAATGGCGACTTCACGGAGGCGATCGAAAAGCTTGGCTGCGAGTGCGCGGTCACAGCGAACCGCATGAAGATGATCCTGGCGGATGGGGTTGAGACTCGCGACATTTTCCGCTTGGCCGCCGAGCGCCAGGTACGCATCCGGCGGATGAACTTCCGGCGAGACTCGCTCGAGGATATTTTTCTGAAGGCCATGGAGAACTGACATGCAAAGCTCGACGGCCGGGGAATAGCGATGGCAATTTACAGGCGTAACTACAAGCCGTATTCGGGAGCTCTAACCGCGGCTTGGTCGCGCTGTTTTGTTCTTTTCCGCTATTCCAAACGGAATCTCTTCCGCTCGAAGTTTATGACTGCGTTTTTTGTGGTTTGCTTCTTTTATCCGGTATTGTGCCTGCTCCTGATTTACCTCGCTCACAGCGCGAGTTTCCTTGCGGAAATGGGGGTGCCCCCTGAGATCATCTCCATCGACAACAAGTTTTTCTTCCACTTCATGAGTGTGCAGGGAGTACTGGCGTTTCTTTTGACGGCATTCGCGGGACCGGGGCTGATTTCTCCGGATCTCGCCAATGGCGCACTGCCGTTGTACTTCTGCCGACCGTTTTCGCGGGCCGAGTACGTGCTGGGCAAGTCTTCCGTGCTGGCAATCCTGCTTTCGCAAATCACATGGATTCCAGGATTGATTCTCTTCGGGATGCAAGCCGGTCTAGCCGGGCCGAGTTGGACATGGACTCACCTTTGGATTGCAGGCAGTCTCGTGCTCTCTTCCTTGATCTGGATTGCAATTCTTTCGCTGCTGGCGATGGCGCTTTCGGCGTGGGTGAAGTGGAGAATCGTCGCCGGCGCCTTGCTGCTGGCTGTCATGTTTTTCGGCGCCGGCTTTGCACAAGCCATCAACGCGGTGCTGCGAACTCAGTCCGGCCATTTTTTCAACGTTGCCTACCTGATGGGAACGGTTTGGAATGCGCTGTTCCAGGTGGATGCGGAACACGCGATTCCAGTCGCGCAGGCGTGGATAGCGCTGCTGGTGTACTGTGCAGTCTGTCTCGGGCTCCTTATGCGCAAGGTGCGGGCCTATGAGGTGGTGCGATGAACGATCGCATCATTTTCGAAGACGTGTCGAAGTTTTATGGTGAGATTCTGGGCGTGAATCGTGTCAATCTTTCCATTCCGCCAGGTATTACCAGTCTGGTGGGTCCGAACGGTTCGGGCAAGACTACGCTGATGAACCTGATGACGGGATTGGTGAGGCCCACACGCGGGCGGATTCAGGTGCTCGACTACAAGACGGACGATCCCGAGAACCTCTTCAGGATTCTGGGCTATTCCACGCAATTCGACGCGTTTCCGAAAGGCCTCACGGGATTTCAGTTTGTGTACTCCTATCTGCGGCTGGCGGGAAGGGATTCCGAGAGCGCTGAACAATTGGCCTGGCGGGCCATTGAGCGCGTGAATCTGGTCGATGCCGCTAAACGGAACATTGGGGGCTACAGCAAAGGGATGCGCCAGCGAATCCGGCTGGCGCAGGCGTTGTCGCACGATCCGAACGTGCTGGTGCTCGACGAACCGCTGAACGGTCTGGACCCACTCGCGCGATCGGAGATGATCGCCGTTTTCCGATCGACGGCAACGCAGGGTTGCTACGTGATCATTTCCAGCCATATCCTGCACGAAGTCGATGTGATTTCCGATCAGGTCATCTTGCTGAGCAACGGGTACGTGGTGGCGGAGGGCCAAATCCAGAACGTGCGTAGCGAGATCCAAGAGCATCCCACGCAGATCTTGATTCGCTGCAACCGGCCGCGCGAGCTTGCCGCGAAAATGTTTGAGTACGAACACACGATCGAAGTCTCTATCCACAAGGACGAGCGCGGCCTGCTTCTGAAAACGCGGGATGCCGATCGCTTTTATCTGGCGCTGAATCAACTGGCCTTGAACGGAATCGACATCGAATCGATCGCGCCCGCAGACGACGACGTGCTTTCCGTTTACGAGTATTTGATCGGGAATGAAGAGGCGGTCCGATGAGGAGAATCTGGTGGGCACAGATCAAGGCTGTGATCCGGCTGGAAATGAAGAAGACTTTCTTCGCGAAGCGAGGCCTTTGGATCTACCTGCTTGCCGCTCTGCCGGTTCTGCTTTTCATCGCATACGCCATTGCGACCTCCAGCCAGCAGAACCGAAGCGTGAGCGTCGCACGGCGGGGCGAGAGACCACTGGCCTACCAGGATCTGCTAGCGGTGAAGCCTGGCATGACAAGTCAGGAAGTGGTTGCCATTCTGGGACAGCCTCCGATCACTTTCCATTGGACTGAAAATCGGCCGCCGGAGACGGAGAAGGGCGCAGCCATCGATGTCCTGCACGAGGACTATCACTATTCCGATGGACAGAACGATCTGTTTGTGGGGCTGGCGGACGGCAAAGTTGAGAGCATCAATATTCACCAGGGCAACAACCTGGGGCAGGACTCGATTATGTTCGCGGGCGTCTTCCAGTTCTTTTTTCTACGACTGGCCGTCTTTTTCGGATGCCTCGGAATCTTCATGAACCTGTTTCGAGGGGAAATCCTCGACCGAAGTCTTCACTTTTATTTTCTTGCGCCGATCCGGCGTGAAGTCCTGATGGCTGGCAAATTCCTTGCCGGGTTGCTGGCCACCTGCACTATTTTTGTCACCAGCGAACTGCTCCAAACGGTTGCCTTTCTATGGCACTTCCCTCCGAGCGTGAGAGACCTTTATCTCTATCACAATCATGGTCTCGAACATGCTGCAGCATATCTGGGAGTGACAGTGCTCGCCTGTGTCGGTTATGGAGCTTTCTTTCTGGTTGCGGGAATGCTGTTCCGGAATCCAATCATGCCGGCAGCGGCGATATTGATCTGGGAAGGGATCAATCCGTTCCTGCCGACGGTGCTCAGGCAGTTCAGCGTCATTTATTACCTCAAGTCGTTATGCCCCGTGGATATCCCCAGCCCGCCGGGCACACCGCCCGTGCTGGCGTTGCTGATTTCCAACTCCGATCCTGTCTCAGCCCCGGTCGCCGTGCTGGGCATAGTGATAGTCGCGTTGGTCGCGATCTATGTGTCGAGCGTTCAGGTCCGGCGGATGGAAATTAACTACACAAGCGAATAATTCCTCAACGCTGTCGGGCAGGGCTCGCTGTGCCCGGGGAACACGGGGAACAGTGATTTCGATCACAGAAAGATAGCCTGGCCCGGACCGAACATTGAGTTCGCAGCAAATCGCGGGTCTATTGCGCCAAGCCCAGTCCTGCGAATGGGACCGGCCACCCCAGCCCGCGGTTGAGGGCTCATCGTGCGCTTTCTGAAACCGACCAGGCTACGCCTGTTTTCGCAGATTATTTTCTTTCTGCTGTTTCTCTTCCTCCTGCTGCGCACTGAGTTTCGAGGATCATTGGCAGCTTCGGGAAGCGAGATTCGTCTGCCTTACCCGGTCGGACTCTTCTTCCAGTTCGATCCGCTGGTCGCATTATCGAACGCGCTCGCCAGCCACGCGCTCTATCGCGGCCTGCTGTGGAGTCTGGTCATCCTGATTCCCACGATGTTTCTGGGGCGCTTCTTCTGCGGGTGGATCTGTCCTCTCGGATCGGTTCACCATTTTTTCAGTAGCTTCAAATCAGAACGCAAACGTGGGAAGCAACTCGTTGAATCGAACCGCTACAAACGGTGGCAGGCGACCAAGTATTACCTGCTCATTATCGCTCTGGCCGCTGCTGTGATGGGGACAGGCATCGTGGGGTGGCTGGACCCGTTCTCATTTCTGGTGCGGTCGATGGGCTTGTCGATTGTGCCCGCAACCAACTACGGCCTACGGGCAGCGCTGAGCACGCTTGAGCACAGCAGATTTACCCCGATTCAAACCGCGGGTGGAGTGCTGCACTTCATTCTTGGTTCACTTCTACTCAGCTTCAAACAGCCTTACTTCCGGCAGGGAGTTTGGTTGGGCCTCATCTTCATTTTCATTATTGCGCTGAATTTCCGTATCACGCGTTTCTGGTGCCGCGCACTGTGCCCGCTGGGTGCGTTGCTCGGGACCGTCTCGCGTTGGTCGGTGTTTGGGCTCGTCAAGAATCCCGAGCACTGCAACGATTGCAACCGCTGCCTGCTGCGCTGCCAGGGTGGCGACGATCCCTCGGGCGGCGTTCCGTGGCATCAGCCCGAATGCCATCTATGTCTGAATTGCGTGGACGAGTGCCCGGAGCACAGCTTGCGATTCAAGTTCTTCCCGACACAGAAAACGGTGGGCACGAACTTGCAGAGACGCAAAGTCCTTACCGGGCTCGCTGCCGGCGTCGCGCTTGTTCCTCTGGTGCGCAGCACTCCCGGATTCGCGGCGGAACGCCATGAGAGGTTGCTCCGTCCTCCTGGCGCGCTGGATGAAGAATTCTTTCTATCGCGCTGCATTCGTTGCGGCGAGTGCATGAAGGTTTGTCCGAACAACGCGCTGCATCCCACATTGACTGAGGCGGGGCTTGAAGGTCTTTGGACGCCGGTTCTGGTGCCGCGCATTGGCTACTGTGAGAGCAGTTGTGTGCTGTGCTCGCAGGTCTGCCCCACTGGTGCGATCTGGGAGATCACAGCAAAGGAAAAGGGATGGTCGGTGGACGTGGCTCGCGCTGCGAAACCGATCAGACTGGGAACCGCGTTTTACGATCGCGGCCGGTGCCTGCCGTGGGCGATGGCTACCGATTGCATCGTCTGCGAAGAATGGTGTCCCACTTCGCCGAAAGCAATCTACTTTCGCCCCGCGGAAGTGATCGACGCCGCGGGCAACGTGAAACAGGTCAAGCAGCCGTATCTTGATCCTGCGCGCTGCGTCGGTTGTGGCGCGTGCGAGCATGCTTGCCCGGTGCAGGATCGTCCGGCCGTCTACGTCACCAGCGTCGGCGAAAGCCGCTCGCGCACGAATCAGATTCTGCTGAATCGGAGAAAGGGATAACGATGATCCTCAAGCGTACAATCGGCGGCCTGCTCTTGACGGCCTCGTGTCTAGCGCTCTTGGTTTGTCTGGCTTGTAGCCAGCACGCTGCAGTTCCAGCCACGCCGTTTCCGGCCTCCAACGAGGTTGTTGGCTGGGTGAAGACCGGAGACACGCGCACCTTCTCGGTCACGGAACTTTGGAGTTACATCGACGGAGATGCGGAGCGATACGTGAAGGCCGGTGTGCAGACGACCTCGACTGCCGACTACAACTTCCACAACACGGTCGACGCCGTAGTCGATATCTACACGATGGGAAATGTGCAGGGGGCGCGGACGATTTTCGAAGGTGAACCGGCAAGCCAGGCAAAATCGGTGCAACTCGGCGACAGCGGGCGCTTATATACAGGAAGCCTAGTTTTCTGCCAGGGACATTATCTCGTGCGGGTCGTGGCTTACAAACAAACGCCGGAGGTGCAACCGGCCCTGCAGGCTCTAGCCCGCGGAATCCAGCGGCGACTCTCCGAGTGAATGAGTGCAGCAGAGGGTGTTTCTGATCACTGCAAATGCAGAGGCATCGCAGTATTAGTTTGAGCTTGATCGTTTCTACGGAGTGTCTATGGAAACCGACAATGTCGTGCTAAATCGTCGTGAAGCATTAGTCAAGTTGCTGCGCATTGCGGGAGCCGGTGCCGGAGCCGCAGGGCTAGGTTTGTGGCTCAGCGAACACAGCTGGCGACCTGAGACCGCATTGGCCATGGCTGCAAAGCACGGTCACACGGTAGCGGCCGATCCGAAGCTTCCGGAGATGGCCATCATTCAGGGCGACGATCCTGCACAACTGGCGCGCCAGGCAGTCGAGGAACTAGCGGGCATGCGCCGCTTCATCGCGCGCGGGGACGTCGTCCTGGTGAAGCCGAACATTGGCTGGGACCGTACGCCCGAACAGGCGGCCAACACCAATCCTGACATAGTCGCGGAAATCGTACGGCAGTGCTCGAACGCGGGAGCAAAGCGGGTCATCGTGACTGACGTGAGCTGCAACGATCCGCGCCGCTGCTTTCAGCGATCGGGCATCGCAGAGGCGGCAAAGAACGCAGGCGCGGAGGTCATTCTTCCTGATCCCTCTAGATTCAAGGAAGTAGACTTGCAAGGGGAAGTTCTGCGCGCCTGGCAGGTTTTCGATCCTTTCCTGAATGTCGATAAGGTCATCAATATTCCGATTGCCAAGCACCACAGCCTCACCGGCGTAACTCTAGGCATGAAGAATTGGTATGGAATGCTCGGGGGACAACGCAATCAATTACACCAGAAGATCCACGAAAGCCTCGTCGACCTGGCGGATTTTGTGCGTCCTACATTGACCGTCATCGATTGCTATCGGATACTCCTGCGCAACGGCCCAACCGGCGGCAATCTCGAAGACGTGCTGCTCAAGAGGACGCTGGTCGCGGGAACCGATCCAGTAGCCCTCGACGCCTACGTGGCAAAGGCTTATTGGAACTTGGAGGTTGATGCTCTGCCTTACCTGAAGATGGCAGCCAAACGCGGATTAGGCACCTATCAGTTCGAAAAGCTTCGCACGCGAGTCAGGAAGCTATCGTGACATCGAGTCACGTTGGCCGTAAGAAAGCCATAACAGCGCTCTAGTGGTGCTTGAAATATTGCACCGCTTTCTCATGCGCCTCTGCCGCGCGTCTCGTGGTGAATGTCCCCAGATTCCGGCGTTTTCCGGTCTTGGCATTCTTCTTGCGCGAGTACAAACGATATCGGCCTATTTTCAGTTTTCGGATCATAGAAATCCTCGGCAGTCGTTAGCTCTTGGAGGGTTCAGCTATTCTTCCGTCGGGTGCGGCTCGCTCTCGCGGCCGAGTTGTGACGCGCCGCCGAACTGCGCTTCTTCGCAGCAGAACGCGCTTGCCTTGAAAGGGACTTGTGCGAAGCTGCGCTATAACCTTCCTTTTTCAGGGTCTGAGTGGTTGCGCGAGAGCGCGTAGCAGAAGGCCTGCGACGTGAATGGCTCTGGCCCTTCTGGTAATCGCGGTTGGCTTGCTTGGTGGTTCGCGCTGATGCCTTCCCGTTGCGCGGCGCTTGCAATTTCACACCTGCGCGACGGGCTTTCGAGAGGCCGATCGCGATGGCCTGTTTGGTAGAAGCCGCACCATGCTTACCTTCTCGCACATGGTGCATTTCCTCACGCACGAATTCTCCAGCCTGCGTGCTAGGCGACTTTCCCTCGCGGGCATCCTCACGAGCGCGTTCGACTGTTTCTTTTCTAGGCATGCTAGCCTCCTCTCCCAGCGTAGTGCGCCCGCGTGTGCGGAAGGCATCGAAGAGTTTCTGTAGTCACGGAGACCGTTTGCTGTAGGACGAAAATTTCGCAACGATCGCGACCGCGGACGGAGGCCAAGCGGATTAGACCAAATCGGGTTTCACTGAACTTGTTACCGAGGCGAACGGAAGCTTACGTTCCTGGTAGCCCAATTTGTTCAATATGCATGAGCATATCAGTAGCATCGGAATAGACGCGAAATGCGCCAGCGCGTCTCCTTTTCAACAGACGGTAGAGTATGGCTCTGTAAGGTTTGCTTTTGCCGTCGCATAGTCAGGACGCCGGTTCCCTGTCACGAGGAGCCTTGGCCCTGGGTGCTTATGCGTATCGAAAAGGTGTGGAGTAAAGCCCGAACGGTCTGTTATTTGCGAACAACAGCATGCGCTGGATCAGCCATCTAAGTAAAAGACCTTATCTGCACTTTCAGCCGGGTCTTGTCGTGGAGCGTAGAGGTTTGTGTCAAAAGGAGCCAACCGAATGAGGATTGCCCAAGTCGCGCCCCTTTATGAGAGCGTTCCTCCTCGCCTTTACGGAGGAACAGAACGAGTCGTCTCATGGCTGACGGAAAAGCTGGTCTCGCTCGGACACGACGTAACCTTGTTTGCCAGCGGCGACTCGGTAACCAACGCGCGATTGGTTCCCGCATGCAAAAAAGCGCTCCGGCTCGATCCAGAATGCATCGATCCGCTGGCACATCATACTTTGATGGTAGAACGGGTTTTCAGTCAAGCGGAGGAGTTCGACCTCATTCACTTTCACATCGATTATCTTCACTTCCCGTTGACTAGGCGCGTACAAGTTCCATGTATAACCACTCTCCATGGAAGGCAAGATCTCCCTGATCTGATCCCGCTCTACAAGGAATTTGCGGAAGTACCGTTGGTCTCGATCTCCGACGCTCAGCGCCAACCTCTACCTTGGGTCAACTGGGTGAGAACCGTCTACCATGGTCTGCCGGCAAGTTCGCTCTCGCTGAACGAAGGGGGCGAAGGTTACCTTGCGTTTCTTGGACGAATCTCGCCAGAAAAGGGTCTGGATCGCGCCATCGAGATCGCAATTCGCTCTGGAATGAAGTTGAAAGTTGCGGCGAAAATCGATCGCGGTGATCGGGACTATTTTGCCAGAGAAATCCGGCCTTTGTTGGACCATCCCCTGATTGAGTTTATCGACGAGATTACAGCTTCTGAAAAGCAAGACTTTTTGGGTAATGCTGCAGCCCTTCTGTTCCCTATCGAATGGCCTGAACCCTTCGGCTTGGTGATGATCGAAGCCCTGGCTTGTGGAACGCCAGTGATCGCACATCCTTTTGGGTCTGTTCCCGAGATTATTCCCGAGGGCGTCGGAGGTTTCCTGGTTCGCGACATTGACGAAGCGGTGGAAGCGGTAAAACGACTCGGCGAAATCGACCGGCGCGAATGCCGCCGGCACTTTGAGCTAAACTTCACGGATGATCGTATGGCACGCGACTATGTGAAGCTCTACAATCATTTGATTCGTCCAAAATCGGCCTCAATCACGGTCGAAGAGGGAGCCTTGAATTGGATGGAAGTGGAATCGCCCACCCCCAGTACTACATAGCGACCACATCGTCGCCGGCGGATGATCGGGCTCGCGTACTCAAGTATGGGCGGATGTTTTTTGTGTTCGACCGCTTGGGCGACGTCCAGACCTCCGGCTTGGGCGAGGAAGGCCTGTTTTATGACGGCATGCGCCACCTTTCGGCATTGTCGTTGAATCTGTGGAATGCCCGGCCGTTATTGTTGAGTTCAACCGTAGCGACCAATAATTTTCTGTTTACGGCCGACCTTGCCAACCTCGACGTGTTCAGCGAGGGTGCAATGGTCATTCATCGCGGGACGCTGCATCTGGTTCGGTCGAGGTTTCTGTGGCGCGATTCCTGCTTCGAGAAACTGCTGTTCGTCAATCACGGATTGGAAAATTTAGAGGTTCCGGTTCGTATCGGATTCGATGCGGACTTTACCGATGTCTTCGAAGTTCGCGGCACGGTCAGAGAACGGAAAGGGCGGCGACTGGAAGATCAAATAAATGGCAATTCCGTCATCCTGTCCTATGAAGGGCTGGACCGCGTCGTCCGCCAGACTTCCATTCGAAGCGACGCAAATGCTGTGCGGGCATCCCAAGTAGGGCTGGAATTCGAACTCGCCCTTCGCCCCAAGGAGAGGTTGACCGTCCAGCTTGAAATTTGCTGCAGTTCCGAGGCCACCGGAGACTCCATCGGCTACACCGAGGCATTGTCTTCGGCCCGCTTCGAACTCGCGGAGCTTTCCCGGGCTTTTCCTCAGATAACAAGTTCGAACTCCCGCTTTAGTGATTGGATTGCACGCTCCATTTCTGATCTTGAAATGATGATTGCGGGCAACCCTGAACATAATTATCCCTACGCTGGAGTCCCTTGGTTCAGCACAGTGTTTGGCCGCGATGGGATCATCACCGCCCTTCAAACCTTATGGCTGAACCCGAGCATCGCGAAGGGCGTACTGGAATTTCTCGCCGCGTCGCAGGCGGATGAGACTGATTTCGTGGCGGACTCCGAACCCGGCAAAATCCTGCACGAAATGCGCCGGAGCGAAATGGCAAACCTCGGAGAAGTCCCATTTGGGCGCTACTACGGGAGTGTCGATGCCACCCCTCTCTTCATCATTCTTGCTGGCGCTTACTTCGACCGTACGGCAGATCGTCCCTTCCTGGAGAAATTGTGGCCGCACATACAGCGGGCGCTGACCTGGATTGACGAATTTGGAGACGTGGATGGCGACGGCTTTGTCGAATACGCCCGACACTCGAATAACGGACTGGTGCAGCAAGGCTGGAAGGATTCCAACGACTCAATATTCCATTCCGACGGCAAAATCGCGGAACCACCGATCGCCTTATGCGAGGTCCAGGGCTACGTCTATGCGGCAAAGCTTGCGGCAGCCCGGTTGACCCGCGTGCTCGGCGACGTAAACGGATGCTGTGAGCTTGAGGTACAGGCGGAAGCCTTGCGCACACAGTTTGAGGAGCAATTCTGGTGCGAGGATCTCGGCACCTACGCGTTAGCGCTCGATGGTCGCAAGCGGGCCTGCCGGGTTCGTGCTTCGAATGCTGGACATTGCCTTTACACCGGCATTGTTTCGCCGAAAAGAGCTCGCCGTGTAGCGGAGACTCTCATGGGCGCCGATTCCTTCACGGGATGGGGAATTCGGACGGTCGCCACAACCGAGTCTCGTTACAACCCTCTGTCGTACCACAATGGCTCTATTTGGCCCCACGACAATTCCATCATCGCGAATGGTATGGCGAAGTACGGATCCAAGAAGATGGCGGGGCAGGTGCTCCTGGCGTTGCTGGACTTGAGCAGCGAGGTCGAACTGCGCCGGCTACCCGAATTGTTCTGTGGCCTAAAGAGGCGCCCAACCGAAGGGCCTACGCTTTATCCGGTCGCTTGCTCGCCCCAAGCCTGGGCCGCTGCAGCCCCTTTCTTGATCCTGGAAGGCTGCCTCGGAATCTCGGTACACGCGGATCGCGGACGTGTCATCTTCGACCGGCCTTTTCTTCCTGAGGGCATCCCTCAGCTATCAATTCGGGGACTCCGCTGCGGAAAGGTGGCGGCAGACTTGCTGCTGGAGCGAAGAAACGACTCCGTATTAGTCCATCTCGAAAACAAGCAGGACGGCATCGAGATCGTGACAATCGTCTCTTAAAACAGTCGTTACCGTCTTCCCGGGTCTTATTTTTCTCTCCGCCGTAGTGGGGTTCATTTCTCTTCCAGATCTGTTTGGCCATGTTTTATTGCTGATGGGCCGTCTTTGCCCCCGGACACAATGAAGGTGGTGTACTCGGTTCCTGGGCGATGTGCTCCTCACACCGGGGCGTGGCTTTCCTTCGGAATGCTGGGGATGAATCTGGACGACATCCGCCCCATTCGACTCGATGATCGAGGCTCTGGACATCGCTTACGACGTGGAAAGATGGTCGCCCTTTCTGGAAGACGCGGCTTCTCGCGATAGCTCTCGCAGCGATTATCGGAGCACTACCCTTGACCGCGCCGCCTAGTTCGTTGCGCCAGGATTTCAAACGTCTAAAACTGAGTGTGATACCGGCCATCCACGGAAACTCCCCCGAGTTGATCGCGGGCCATGCTTACCGACCAGCGCTTGTTGAGCTGGTATTCCCCCTGCACCATTTCGCTTCCGGGTTGAGAAACATCTGTCGAGAATGTAAAGAGCAAATTTTTGGTGATACGTTGCTGGATAGCTACGCGGGCCGAAGGGTTCTGGTTGTTGCCGCCGATCATTGGATCAATCTGCAAACTGGAGATTCCTGCGAGCTTCTGCACGTTGCTGCTCACCTCACTTGCAGCCTGCGAGGCAATCATGGAGTCGGTGCTCTGGCTGGCGGCAGCCGACTCCTGCGTGGTCTTGCCACGGGCAACCAGGTTAATGATGTCCGCCGTTGCCAGGGGCGGGTCGGAAACATAGGACGTAGTGAGCTTGTCGAGCGGCCCTCGCATGGTGAGTGTGAGATTGTATTGCTCGACGGTAGTAGCCACTGAGACGTTCAGCACAGGATGAGTTTCGTTCGGATCGTCGAACGTGATCACTCCTTTTTGAAGTTGGTAACGCACGTTCCGGTAGAACAATTCGCCTGAAGTCAGGGTCGTGCGACCGGTAATCACTGGGTTTGCCGCCGTTCCTCCCACTTGCAGAGCGGCTCGCCCCGCGATACTGATCTGCGAACTCCTCGCGTTTAAATCCTCTTGCGACTGCACGCCAATGGCGAGTTTGATGGTATCGGCGAATCCAGGCTGCGACGGTGCGCTTCCCGTGCTGAACTGGTCGCCAAAGCTCGCCAGGTCGAAGTCGGGCGTGAACGAGAGGCTGTTAATCAGAACGCGCCCATTCAATGTCGAAGCCTGAGTTGTGCCGCTGAACGCAAGATTGGCGTCGAGCAGCGACCGCAAACCGTCGGGATAGCGGAGGCGCACTAATTGCCCCTGTAGCGCAAGGTTGAATTGCACAGCCGGCCGGTAGGTGATCGAGCCCCCAACAGAGACTTGGCCGCCGCCCACTTGCGCTGTCATCTTTGACACTTGCACGCGGTCGTTGGCTATATCCAGTGTGCCATTCAGCTTTTCGAGGGCTATCGGAGCATCAGTCGTTGTCAATGCGATATCCTTGAGCTGTAGCTGCCCTTCGACCCTGGGACTTGCTGCCGATCCAGAGGCGCGCACATCCAAGGCCAAGGTACCGGAACTCTCGACATCCGGTGCGACGATCTTAAGAATACGGACATCGACCAATCCGTTTGCGGATAGGGTCGGAGAAGTTGTCCCCCCGATTGGCAACCGACCTTGCAGATGAAGAGATGTGCCAGTACCTCGGATCTCGGCGGGTTGCAGGATTACGACCGAATTGGAATAGTCCGCATGGATTGGGCTCGCGATCCCGATCTGCAGTGATTGGTAGCTCGCGTTAAGGACCGGAATCGAAAGGTGCGCCTCAATCTGGGACTTATCCTTGAGTGGACCTTTCAGGGTTGCATGCAACTCGGTCTGGCCTTGAAATCCTTGCGGTACGCTTTGCGCAAAAGTTGCCATCAAGGCGTCCAAAGGAACAGTATTCGTGTCGATAACAGCCTCAGTATAGTAGTTGCCACTCAGAGCGACGCGTGCATGCGCGTGAACCGAGGCCTGAGACACCTTCGAGTCCAGATTGAGATCGGCGTAATGATGAGCGACATCAAGTTGTGCCTTCAACCCGGAAATTGAACTCTGCCGGACTTGGAGCTGAGGCAACTGAACAGTTGCAGTGAGTTCAGGATCGTCCAGGGTTCCCTCGCCACTCACAGACGCGGTCACAGTTCCGGTGAGGGGAAGATCTTTTGCCTTCACGCTCTGCAGCTTTTGCAGCACCACCGATGGCGCGTTGATGCGGAGTTTGTATGCCTTGGTTTTGGGGGTGTAGGAGAGATTTGCGTCAACGGCCCCAGCCGCGACCGCCAGATTCAATGTCGAAACGACGGATCCGTTGGCCGCGTTGAATTTTGCGGACAGATTCTGAATCGGCTCGTCATAAGCGCGGGCGTTGGTGATCTGCGCCGAGCCTGAGCCCACGGGATTGAGTTGCGAGCCTCCTAGAGATACCTTTGCCGAGAAATCACCAGAGATTGGGTAGTGCTGATTCGCCAGCCGCTGCAAATCGGCGATCCGAATCTGCTGCACCTCAAGATGCGCCTCGATTCGATTCGTATCCTCGTAAGACCAATTCCGCAATCCTACGCTCGCGCTGAAAGTTGCCTGTCCCCGCTGGGCGTTGATGATTGATCCACTCTGTACCGTGAACTCAGAGGGGTTCGCACGCATCTCGAGCTTGACCGTGGTCCACTGGCTGCCTTCGACTTGCAAGTTCTGGGCGTTCAGCTGCGCCGCAACCGTGGGTTTTTTCCTAGAACCACTTACAACCGCATTGAGCGTTGCAGAGCCCGAGACCGCTGGGATCTGTGTTTGGGAAGACCGGAAGGAAGAAGCCAATGCAGCGAGCTGATGAAGGTCGTTCGCTGCAACTTGAATGTGCAAGCTGGAATGATCGCTGATTGTCCCCTGCGCGGTCAGTTTTGCCGAGGGAATCCGCAAGCTCGTCTCCCGCAGTGAGATGGTTTGACCAGCACCGTCGTAGCTCAAGTGGATCGCACCATCGACCGGGACGGGGCTTTCCAATGGGTTCGCGTTGCTGCTAGCGAGCGCTTGGACTGTCAGGTCCGAATGCGCGCGGAGGTTGGCTATACGCCCCTTCCACGAGGCCTCCGCTTTTCCACCGAGCGTTCCGGAAAGAGTGGCGCCGTTGACTCCCTGGGTTCGCAGCGCGTGCTGCAAATCTCTGAGGGAAATGTTATGCAGAGCAGCCTGAATGCGCGATTCCGGCGTTGTATCCAGATGCGTGATCTCGGCATTGCCTGTGATGCGCCCGCCCAGAGACTCCATGGCGAGTTCGCTTACGTCCAAGTTACCTCCCGCCAATTGGTATGTTCCCTGCAGTCTTCGCAATTCGATCCGGCTGCCGGAGGCGGCAGCCGAAAGCACTTCGCTCGCAAGATGGCCGTTGATTGAAATGTTCCGAAGGAGCGGCTGGGTCCCGACTGCCTGGTAGTGCAGTTTGCCGGTTAGCGACACGTCCCCTGCGGGCGCGGCCGTCGGCGACATCTGAGCGAAGTCCTGTGTATGAATCTGAATCTGGTAGTCGCCCTCAGCGAGCGGATTCGAGTAGTCGGAAACGACGGCGTGCAGTGTTATGGCGGAAGACCCGAGCTTCAGAAGCGCAGATTCCAGGTTAAAGCGATCCGGCGAGGCGCTGAATTTCAAGTTCAGATTGTGGGGAAGCGGTACGTATTGGGCATACCGCAGGTGCCCATTGTTGTACGAAACAACGCCCTTGTAGCGTTTGGCGAGAGACTCGAAACGAATGTCGGTTTCGAGATCATACAGATCGGCTTCGAGTGGAGTCTTGCGGTCGTTGTAGTTGACCTCGCCTTTCGTGAGTTGGACATGTTCCACAGCAAGATCGAAAACACTGGTGTGACTGCTTCTTTGGCCAAGCGGAGCGGTTGGAAGATTGTTTTTGCCCTCACGACTTACCTGTAAATGAATAACGGGATGATCAATGAGAAGCTCCCGCAATGCGACCTGGTGATGCAAGGCGGATAGAATTTTTATGCGAACGGTGAGTTCATCGGCGTGCAGGAGTGGGGGCTGCTCGGGGCTTTCCGTGCCGCGCACAGTGATGTTGTAAAGATGAGCGGTTAGCGGGGACAGGGTAAAATCCAGTGCGCCAATCTGAGTTCGGCCGCCGGTGGCGAGGTCGGCTTGCTCTACGATCTTGCGCAAGGCATACTGTTGAAAGCTGCCACTGCGGAGATAGAAGTATCCCCCGACCACTGCCATGAGAATCAGCGCCAGGAGTCCTGCCAAGGTCCAACCGATCGTCCGTTTCCAATTCATGAATCTCCTCTAAAAAGCCTGCCCGATCGTGATGTAATACTGCAGCGGATTGATCCCCGGCACCGGATTCAGATTGCGTCCAACGTCAATGCGAACCGGACCAATCGGAGTCGCGTAACGCAATCCAATTCCCACCGTGTTGCTGTAGTTGTTGACGAAATTGTTGAAGTTAATGGCGCTGTATACATTGCCTCCGTCGTAAAAGACCACGCCGCCCAGCGCATTTGTAATTCCCAGGGGGAAGCGCGCCTCTGAGTTCAAAATGAAGAGCCCTCGCCCTCCCACTGGGACGGTGACATTCACGCATCCCGACTGGCCCTTTAGCACATTGCAGAACGGAACCAGTCTTTGCGGGCCCGCTTCGTCAATGGGAAATCCGCGTAGAGAGGTGCCGCCTCCTGAGAAGAACAACTGACTGGTGGGCACAAAGCTCCCTGAAAACGGCGATGCCAGGCCGAGGCGGATGCTGTTCGCGAATACGAGGGAATGCACGGGTTTGTAGTACGCGTATTGCCCAAAGAGTTTGGCAAAGTTCGCGCTCGATCCGAATGCGGTGGGCGTGATTCCCACGTTGATCGTCGAGAACGATCCGCGATGCGCATCGAGCGGTTTGTCTCGCGTATCGCGGATAATCGTTGCCGACCACGTCGATAGCAGCACATGCTGGTCCTGCGGCAGCACAAGGTCCGGGACGAGTAGATGAGACAGGTTGGTCTTATTGAAGTCATAGCGGAGCTGTAGCCGGGTGTTCGACTTAGGGCTGATCAACCGCTCCAGCTGAAAAGAAAGATCGCCCAGGCCGGCTGTGAAAAGTGGATTCTCACTGTTGCGTTCCACCGAGAAGCTGGTCAGAGACTGCCATTGGGAACCGATAAAGTAGAGCTGAGAATAGGTCGTTAACGCCCTCTGATCGAGGCGCGACAAAAGAATGGACGCGCTCGCGGTTTCTCCCAAACCTCGCATGTTGCGGCGGTCGAATTCGACCGAGCCCCGTGGACTGGCGAACGTCGATTGGCTCGGCGCGATCTGATTGCCGCCCAATCCAATGCTGCCACCCCCTCCCGGTAGGGCTACGGTTCCAGTGGGTACGTTTCCGCCACGGTGCGATACCTCAAATCCGAATCCGTAGGTGATTTCGTTGCGTTTCGCTTCGTGCACCTTCACCAGCGCCATTTCATCCGTCTGGTCGGTAATGGGCTTTCGCGGGCCCACGCTGGACCAGTCAAAGATGCCCAAATCGTAAAGCCGGCTTTCCCCTGCCAACAGCTGATCCCGCCGCATTGGCGTCTCCGGGGGAATCTGCGCCGTCTTCTTGATGAGCGAGAGCCGCGTGTGTTTCTGTCCGAGATAAGTGACTTCACTGATTCGCACTAACTGGTTCTCCGTGATCATATAAGCGATATTCACGCTGTGGGGATGGCCCGGGTTCTGCTTCACCATCGTTTTGACCTCGGCATTGAGATAGCCACGATTCAGGTAGGTCGCCGAGATACGATTTCGATCTTCAGCCAGCTTCCGCGGAGAAAAAGGCACTCCAGCGCGGAGTTGGAATCCTTTGGGAGCGGTGAGTTGTCCTGAGGCGACGTTTTGGTTTCCCGAGACTTGAACGTCCTCGACCAGCGTCTGAGTGCCTTCCTCAATGTCAAAAGCAACGTCGATCTTCGGTTCGCGGTCGACTGTTGTGGGTTTGACTTTCACTTCTTCGTACCCGTGATCCCGGTATAGCGCGTCGATGTTGTTGGCGCTTTGTTTCAGCAATTTCTGGCTGACGCTTCCGTGTGTCCAGATATGCGATTTCTTTACTTTTACCTGCTCCATCAGTTCTTTCGCCGACAGTTCGTAATTTCCGTGAAAGAAAATACGATCCACCTTGTGCTTCTTCCCTCGATCGATTTTGTATACAACGAGAATCTGGTCTGGTTGTTTCTGGAAGTCTGTGGTCACCTTGGCATCGTAGAAGCCTTTCTTCTGGAAGTAGTCGGTCAGGTTACGCTGCCCTTCCTCAACCAAATCCAGATCGACGGTCCCTTCGGAGTAAATCGGGATGAGCTTCTTCATCTGCCGTCCGGCCAGAAATGGAATGGCTGTCAACCGGGCGCCGACCGTGCGGACGGTGACCACCGGTCCCAGTTCCACTTTGAACGAGACATCTACTCGATTGGTTTCGGCGTTGTATTGTGGTGGATTTTCGTGAATGCTTCCAGCCAACCTGTGCTGCTTGCTCAGGGTTCTTTTCATCAGCGTTGTCGCTTCGCTGATTCGTTCAGGTGCATAGGGCTTCCCCTGTTTCAGCAGGCCCCCGGAGAGCCGTGCCCGCAGCGACCTCACGGCGTGCAGCAAGCGGGCGCTTTCGGGATGATCAGATCCCTCGATTTTGAGTGAAGAGATCCGAGCCTGCTTTCCCATCTCGACCACAAAGCTCACGCTGACAAGTTCGTGGTCATCGTCGATCTTGGGTTCGGCATGAACCTTCGCTTGGAAGTATCCATTCCTGTGCAAGAAGTCCGTGAGCGCTGTCTCAGCTATTGGAATGCGCGACGGGTCATAAGGGTCTTCATCAGGAAGGTTTACGACTTGCAGGAGCCGGGTGTAAGCGAAGTACTTCCCGACCCGGGGAAATTCCACGATGCCAAGGTAGTAGGCTGGTTCCAACAGGAAGTTGACGCGTAGTCCTGCGACTTCGGGTTCGACGCTGATTTGAACTCGTGGGAAACCACCCGCTTGCTTCAACGCTTCAGCAGTAGCATCAATCGTCGCCTCGGAGTAGGGCGTACCTGTCTTTTGGGCTACAAGCGGGAGCAGGGGTTTGAGGTCGCGGTGCGGATTCGCGATCAGCGAAACGGCGCTTACATTCTGACCGTTGTATGTAGCTTGAGGTCCCTGTGGTGCAAGTTGCGCAAATAAAGCTGCGCTCCAAAACAAAAACCCGACACTTAACAAGCGCATACGTAACCGCCGAACCAGATGTCAGGAAACACCCGTTTGCTAGCCGAGATGTGATGCGATTGATTTCAAGGGAGTTGTCGTGAAGTAACAGGATGCTCTATGCTCAAGCGGTTGTCCAAGGCTATTCGTCGGACATCCAACTTGACTGGCTTCGCAACCGCGGCCAACTCGTCCAGCTTGCTTCCGTCAGTGTTGAAACCCGCACCTGGTATAACGAGGATCTCGAGAGCAGCGCATTCATCGTTCCCGGCGTGCTTGCTCTGGTCATGTCCGTGATCGGAGCGTTCCTCACTTCTCTCACCATCGCGCGCGAATGGGAACGTGGCACGATGGAGCAGTTGATATCAACTCCGGTCACGCCGGTTGAGATCATGCTTGGCAAGTTGGTGCCCTATTTCGGTATCGGGATGTTCGACGTTATCGTCTGCGCTCTGATCGCGATCTACTGGTTCCACGTCCCTTTCCGAGGTTCTTTTCTGACCCTACTCGTCAGCTCCGCCATGTTCATGGTGGTCGTGCTTTCGCTCGGATTCTTCATCTCCGTGATCGCCGGAAGTCAGCTCGCTGCGAGTCAAATCGCGTTGCTCGTTACCTTCCTTCCAGCTTTCCTGCTGTCTGGATTTCTCTATGCGATTGAGCAAATGCCCGTAGTGCTTCAGTGGATCACGCGCATCCTGCCGGCGCGCTACTACGTCTCGGTACTGAAAAAGGTATTTCTCAAGGGAACACCCACGGCTTCGCTGTACCCCGATCTGGTTCCCCTGGCTGTGTTCACAATCATGCTGGCACTGCTCGCCACCCGTGCATTCCACAAGAGGTTGACGTAAGGAGAAGCTATGCTGGCGCGCCTCAAGCAGATGTTGATTAAAGAGTTCATCCAGGTCTTCCGCGACAAACGCACGCGTTTTATGCTGTTCGGCCCGCCGATCATTCAGATGCTGATCTTTGGATATGCAGCCACTTTCGAGATTCACCATGTTCCAACTGTTGTGCTCGACCTCGACCACAGCCAGGAGAGCCGCGAACTGATCTCTCGCTTTACTTCGAGCCCATATTTCGACGTGCAACGCCAACTGACGGACTACCGCCAGATCGGTGATCTCATTGATCAAGGGAAGGCTACGATCGGTCTCGAGATCCATGCGGGCTTTGCCCAGAAACGGCGCAAGGGCCAGACCGCACCTCTGCAAGTGATCGTCGATGCGACCAACTCGAACACCGCCCTGATCGCCTCCGGCTACATCACGCAGATCGCACTCGGCTTCACCAAGGATTACCAGCAAGACCGCATTTACCGAATCTCACCGCAAATGATAGAGGAAATCCCATCTGTGCAACTTGAACAGCGGCCGTGGTACAACCCCGACCTCAGGAGCCGCTGGTTTTTCGTGCCCGGAGTTATCGGCAGTCTTACCCTTGTGCTCGTGGTTACTCTGACGGCCTTTGCCGTGGTTCGCGAACGCGAGATCGGTACTCTTGAGCAGATCATGGTGACGCCCATCCGCCCAGCCGAATTTATTCTCGGCAAGACGCTACCCTTCTTTCTCATTGGCCTGTTTGATGTTTCACTGATCGCTACAGTGGGTACGTTGTGGTTTCAGGTTCCATTTCGCGGTCAGATTCTGGTGTTGTTCGCGGGCGCCGTTCTCTTTCTGCTGTGCATGTTGGGCGTGGGCCTGTTGATTTCGACGGTTTCTTCCACCCAGCAACAAGCAATGGTGACCGCCTTCTTCTTTATTATGCCGGCCATAACTTTCTCCGGCTTCGGATTCCCCATCAGCACCATGCCGCAGTGGCTGCAATATCTCACCTATCTCAGCCCGTTACGCTACTTTCTGGTCGTGCTTCGCGGCACCTATCTGAAAGGCGTCGGCATGGAGATTCTCTGGCCCCAGATGCTCGCCATGGCCGCCTTGGGAATCAGTCTGCTCATGTTCGCTGTCCTCCGCTTCCACAAAGCGCTCGACTGAGTCCCCCACCCGACCTTCCGGTCGAATGACGAGCAACCTGGAGATAATCCCAACGAAAGGGTTTCCGACAAACCGGGAGTTACCTCGCCACCTCCGTGCCGCTTCGCTGCCCCATAAACTTGGGTTCTTGGGCAACTCTCACCGCATGCCAGCGAAGCAGGGTTCTCGGCCCGAGCAGTCAGAATCACAATCCGACGTGATCGCGATCATGGCGGCGACAACCACAGTTTCTTACCATATCGGCGGGAATGTTTTGACTGCCCGAGACCGCCCCAAGTCAGACACGGCCCTCTGAGATTTCCGATTCAGTGTGCAGGAGCGGCTCTGTCGTCCCCGCCCGACGGCAAGGAGATCTATATGCTGGCAACCAAAATGAGCGTGGCCTTTTATGGACATGTGCGTCAGTACCACAACATCAAAGCCGAGATCGACGCCAACCTAAAGGAAGTACTCGAAAGCGGACAATATGTCCTCGGCCCCATGTTGAAACGGTTTGAACAGGAATTGGCCGACTTCCACGGAACCAAGTACGCGATCGGCGTAGGCAATGGAACGGATGCTCTTTGGCTCACGTTCAAGGCACTAGGCATCGGCCCCGGCGACGAGTGCATTACTACGACGAACACGTTCTTCGCAACGGCGGAAGCAATTTGGATCACCGGCGCCACTGCCGTGTTTGTTGACTCCGACGCGCGAACGAACTGCGTTGATCCCGCCATGATCGAGGCGGCGATCACGCCCCGCACCAAAGCCTTGGTGCCGGTTCACTTGTACGGTCAATGCGCAGACATGAAGGCGATCCGCAGGATTGCGGACCGGCACCACCTGCTAGTGATCGAGGACAACGCCCAGGCCATCGGCGCGTGTGGCGATGGTTTCAAGATCGCCCAACTCAGCGACGCGGCCACGATCAGCTTCATCATCCAAAAAAATCTTGGCACGTTCGGCGATGGAGGCGCTGTCGTCACCAACAATCCTGAAGGCGACCGCCTGGTGCGGAAGCTGCGCAACCACGGTTCTGACAAGCGCTCCTGCCACAGCCCGGGATATAACAGCCGGCTGGACGACCTGCACGCTGGGATTCTCAGTGCGAAGCTGCGGCACATTGAGGAATGGAGTGATCTCCGAAGAAAGTGGGCGGCACGCTACAGCAAGGGCTTGGCTGGTGCAAGGAACATCACGCTGCCCTACGAAACTCCTGGCTATCGGCACGTCTATCACCTGTATGTGATCGAGACCAGGCAAGCGGCGCATCGCGATGGACTTCTGAAGTTCCTAAATGAGGAGGGCATCGACGCGAAGTGCCATTATCCGATTGCGATCCATCAACAGGAGGGATACCCCTGGGGCCATAAGGCGCGGATCGTTGGACCAATCTCTAATTCGGAGCGCAACGCAGCGTGCTGCATTTCGCTGCCGATGTTTCCCGAGTTGACCGAAGAAGAAGTGGACTACACGGTGGACAAGGTCCTCGAGTGGGACCGGAAGGTGCGCTGAGCAGGGTGCGATGCGGAGGGTTCCTATGAAAGACCGATACCGAGTCGTCGTAGTGGGCATGGGCAAACGAGGAATGCACCATGCCCTTGCGTTCCAGGCAAACGAACGTTTCGAGGTGGCCGGTGTCTGCGACATCGACGCGGCGCGTCTCGATGCAGCAGCATCCAAGTTCGGTGGAGTGAAGGGTAAGGACGCGCTACGGGTCGCCCTGAGCCTCAGGCCCGACGTTTTCTGCTTTTGCACTCTTCCCAACCTGCGCAGTCAAATGATTCGCATCGCCATCGAGAGCGGCGCACGGCTGGTCGCGTTCGAGAAGCCCGTGGCCCTGAGCAGCCGGGAAGGCATGGAAGTGAAAAGGATGTTGGCTGCGAGCGGCGTGAAGGCTGTGGTAAGCCATCAGCATCGCTACGGCGAACACTACCGCAAGGTGAAGGAGATCGTTGCCGGTGGTGCATTGGGGAGTGTGCACACGGTTTACGGGACGGCATCAGGATGGATGATGCACATGCTGTCGCATCTGATCGACTACATGCGCTGGTACAACGGCGACGCGAAAGCGGAGTGGGTGATGGGACAGGCCGCGGGGTGCGGGAAACTCTCCGATCTTCATCCATCGCCCGACTACATCGGAGGTTTCATCCAGTTCGCCAACGGCGTGCGCGGGATCGTCGAGTGTGGTGCAGGTGCTCCCGATGTTCCTGAGGTCGATTACTGGTGGCGGAAGTGCCGGATTGGAGCGCAAGGCACCGAGGGCTTCGCGGAAGTCCTAACCGGCGGCGGGTGGCGCGCGGTCACCAAAGCGGGCTCATCCTCTGGCGTAGGCTGCATGAACTATGACCTCGATATGCCTCCATATATAGCGGACATTGCCGCTTGGCTCGACGACGATCGCAAGGTCCATCCCTGTAATTTCGAGAGTGCCTATGCGGGCTTTGAAATCATGATGGCTCTTTGCCGCTCAGCCGTGGAGGGGGGGCAGGTGGCCCTGCCGCTCAGGGATACAGCCGACGAGATCGAGATGCTGGCTGCGCACTTGGCCGGTCAAAAGGCCCTGCTTTCGACGGCAGCAAACGCGAGCGCATATCCATCCGCTAGTCCGAAGCCGGAGTTGGCTCTGAGCCGCTGACGCCGAGACCGCGCGGAGCTACTCGAGGCAGGTTGGGATGAGATCGTGGATCCGATGGAGTAGCGGGCTGATCTGCGCCACGTTAGCAGCAGGAATCGTACAGGCGCAGAATTCAGCACTCAGCGATCGTGCTCCCCGCACGCAAGCCTCTTCTAGTGCCCAAAAACAACTATTGAGTTTTCTGAGGGAGCCCCTGCCGGGCCGCGCAACAGCGCAAGATCCAGTTTCTTTCTATCAGCCCGACAATCTCTATCAGTACATCGACGGCGGCGCAGACATCTATCTGCTCTACGATTTCCAAATCTTGCTGCATCAGGATTTCAAGAGCGGCGAGTCGGAAGTGACGGCAGATATCTACGACATGGGAAATCCGGCGGATGCGTTTGGAATGTACGCGGCGGAGCGGTCGCCCCGTTACAAGTTCGTAACGATCGGCACCGAGGGTTACCGAAGCGTAGGAGTTCTGAATTTCTTGCAGGGCCACTACTACGTGAAGCTGGCGGGATTTGGAGCGAGTGCGGACGCGCTAGTCGACCAATTTGCACGTATCTTGTCTCAGCGGATCGGCGGAGTTCGGGCCCTGCCGGCTCTGCTGGAAAAACTTCCCCGGGAACATCGAGTCGAGCATTCCGAACAATACATGCGGAAGGATCCGCTGGGGCATGCTTTCCTCGCACCCGCGTACGTGGTCGTCTACGCCTGGGGAAAGCAAGAAAGCAAGCTAGTGATTTCGGTGGCCAGCGACGAGGCCGGAGCTAAGGCGCGAATGGAACAGCTTGCAAAACACTTCAAGGAGAGCGGCGAGTGCGCTGCTGCCCCGGAATTGGGGGCAGGTGGAATCCGAGCGAGGAACAGTTTCGAGGGGAGCGTGATCGCGCGGACGCAGGGGCGTTACTTGATTGTGGTGGTAAATCCGCCACAGAACGGAACCGAGATCCTGAATAAGACGGCGCAGAGTCTGAGTCGGTCGTACGGCAGCCAATGAGGCCTAACGTTATTTGAGGAGCTGAGCCATGAATAAGCAGTGGGAGTGGAACCGGCGGGAATTCATTGTGAAGCCGATCTTGTGGGCGGGAGCGGCGAGTGTACTGGGAGGAACGGATTTGCTGCTGGCGAATCCCCTGAACGAGACGGCGACGGGCCCAGTGCTGCAGCGAACGCTCGGGAAGACGGGGCTCACGATTCCGGTGGTTAGTATGGGAGTGATGAACGCGGACGTGCCGGGGTTGTTGCGGCGGGCATACGAGGTAGGGATCCGCCACTTCGATACGGCGGCGGGTTACCAGCAAGGGCGTAACGAAGAGATGGTGGGGCAAGTGATCAAAGAGATGGGCGTGCGCGATAAGGTGATGATCTCGACGAAGCAACCAGCTCGGAGCCGCCCGCAGAACGTTGCCGAAGCGAAGAAGCGCTTCGTGGAGGGAGTGGAGAGCAGCTTGCAGCGACTCCAGATGGACCACGTCGACATCCTTTATTACCACGGTGTGGATTCAGTGGAAGATGCGCAGGCGCAAGGCCCGCTGGAAGCGCTGCAGAGTTTGAAGAGGGACGGGAAGACGCGGTTTGTGGGGATATCAACGCACAAGACCCAGGATGTGGTGAACGAAGCAATACGGCTGAATCTGTTCGACGTCGCGCTGGTGATGCTGAATTACACGATGGCGCACGATGCGGGAATCCTCAGCACGATTGAGCGAGCCGCGAAGAGAGGAATCGGGATCGTGGCAATGAAGACACAGGCCGGCGGCACGGTGAGGCCGGACGCAAAACTGCCGAAAACTTTGCCGCCTGTGAGCCAAACAGCGCTCTTGAAATGGGTGCTGAACCACGAGTTTGTTACAACCGCCATACCGGGCTTCAGTACCTACGAGCATCTCGAACAGGACTTTTCCGTGGCACAGAACTTGGCCTATACAGACGAAGAGGAAAGGTTCCTGGCGGATAGGACTTTTTCGGCACAGGCAGAATTTTGCCAGCAGTGTGGCCAATGCAAGGAAGATTGTCCGGAGCACGCCGATATACCTGCGTTGATGAGATCGCACATGTATGCGGTGCAATACGGAAATGCCGGGAGGGCGCGGGAGCTGTTGGCGAGTGTTGCGGCGGGCCGAGGGCTCGATGCCTGTGACGGTTGCGCATCGTGCGTGGTGGCCTGCCGAAACAACGTGCAAATCGGGCGAAAGATTGCGCACTTGAAAGCGTTGGCGCGCAACAACGCGCTGTCTTGCTGAGAGCGAGCAGGCAATCATTCGCTGGCCGGAAAGTTCCCGGGCCAGCGGGTAAAGGGAATCGTTGTAGGAAACGAACCTGGACTGCTCGCACACGGCGATCGAGAGATGCCAATTTCGGAATCAATCTTTCCATGAGGTCGAATCGGACCAAGACTGGAGAGAAGTAGTGTTGGGCGCAATTTCTAAGCAGATGGAGTCAATTCAGCAAAAATAGGTGGCGTGCGACCTTGATCGCGGTAAGCCAGTCATGACTGCCGTGAGATGAAGCACAACTACATAGGACAGTAGTAAACTTTGCGTTTCAGTGCAGGAAATGGCCCGACAAGACTATTCCACAGAACGTAGCGAAGCCAAGGAGAATAAGGCCGAGGACCGCGTTCACGAGGCGGAAGAAGATCGGACCGATGCGGTGGGGGATGAAGCGAACGACGACGATCAGGGCGGCGAACCAGGTCATCAGACCGGCGGCGGCCATCAGGATTCCCCAACCGGGGGCGCTGTAGCCCAAAACTGAATGGGCGAAGGGAAGCCAGTTGGAGGTGACGCCAACCCAGTAAACTATGGTTAAGGGGTTGAAGATGGTCAGAGCGGCACAATCGGCGACTTCGGCGACCATATGCGCGGGGACGGTGCCTTCGTCCCAGTGTTGGCGAGCGCTGGCGTAGGCCCGCATGGGCTCCTTGACGGCGCGGACAAGGAAGTAGATTCCCAGCGGAAGCAGGACGATTACGCCGATGGCCGCCAGGACGGTATGGAGCGTTGGGTTGGACAGGTCGGATAAGAGGTAGTGCCCCCCGACGAGGACCATAGAGAAGAGGATTAGATCGCCGGTGACGGAGCCGATTCCGCAGGCGAGGGTATGGCGCCAACCGCCGATCACGCCGCGGCGGATGGCCAGCATGTTAACAGGGCCCATCGGCGCGGCCGCCGCCAATCCCATCAAGAATGCGGCCGAAAGCACGTGAATGTAGGAGACGAACACCATGTTGCGGGAAGTGGGTTAGGATAAACGCGAAATTCTACTCGGGCATTCTGGCAGTCAAGAATATACACTCGGTTGCCTGCATTTCGATTTGAACCGCCTGAGAGCCAAGCCTCTGGAGATCAAAATACCTACCAGACTCTGGGAACTCTCTGGTATGCAAGACCAGTCGCATCGGTGCGCCGTCGGCCAACACAAAGCGGTTGTTCCAGCCGCAATTCGACAACGGTCAACGGTTTAGCAATACACCAGAGGGTTCTGAACCGTTTGGAAAATTTTCTACTCTATTTCTTATTCCTTCTTTCAACGGGATACAAATCGGTCGATTTGATCCGTTCTGCTTGGAAACGACTCGTTCTGATCGTACAACCATTACAATTTTCATGACAGTCTCTCCACAGCCGCCGTGACATTAGTCGAGTCCCGATTTCGCCATTACATCCGGATTGTCGACGAACCTCACCGAGAGGGCATGAAGGGAAGGTGCGAGACGAATTCTTGAAACGGCGAGATCTTTCACTCGCTGAAGGAGAAACAGATTCTGATGGAGAAGTGGCGCATGGACTACAACACGGACCGGCCTGCAGCCCACCTCTTTCGATGAGTTCACTTTCACAGCCCAAAAGCTGTGATGTTGACTCTCACAACGCTTGGTACAAAGACTCGGTCCGGTCATTGGTCAGGAGTTTCCGTGCTCGGAGTAATTAGGATGGGAGATGAGGAGAATTCGATGAGGCTATGTGCCATCGCTGTGATCCTTGGAGGTTTGCTCGCCACAGCAGAGCAGCCGCACGCCTTCGGTCAGCAACTCGACAATGAAATCGTAATTAGGGTGAAGGAAGTTGCGACGTCTGCGTCAGCGCCTGTCGCATCCGCCGCCAGATATTTGAACGGCTACCGCTCATCCATTAGCGGACAAGTGATCGAATACCACTCCTCCGACCCTGACGTGGATTCAGCATTGATTGTACGAGCGCAAAGCATTGCTCATTCCATATCCTGGCAAACCGATTTGATGCCGGAGTTGTCCAGCGACTATTCCCAATTCATTTGGCTGGCGGGAATTGAATGCGCCGGTTTCGAGCAGGAAAAGGATAGCCATCAATTCAATTTGTTGATTGATGGCCAACACTGGTTCACATTTAAGAATGTCAAGGATTCGTCAGCGAAGAACTGGAGGATCGCGGGCAAAGACGGGGCAGAGCTGTCCTTTGTCTCGGTCATGAGCGACGGGGTCGGCGATCTGTTCGGCTACATGGTATTGAAGGTTCCCGGAAGAGATTTCGCGCCCGGGAGGCCACTTACGCTGGAAGTAAACGGAGACAATTCAGGCAGCGCCGACTGGTACATGACTTTTCAACACCGCTTCAATTTTGTGCCGCAAGTGCGCGCCGAACCCGCGCTGGTAAGGGATGCCGCCCATACGTCGCAACTACTGCGGCTTAATCTCGACAATCTGGCTGGCAACAGGATACTTGAAGTTCATGTTCCAAATCATGAACCTATCAGCACTGCGCTCAAGATTGGGTCGAATATGCTCCATCTGCCAATTCCGGCAGTGACTTCCGAAATGACCTTGCCGGTCCGGTTCGAGCTCAATGACAGACTGGTCGAAACCAGCACGATTCGCGTGGCGCCGGTCAAGAAGAGAGACATCTATCTTCTCTCGTATTCCCACAACGATATCGGATACACAGATCTGCAGCCCAATGTCGAACGAAAACAATGGAGCAATCTCGACGAGGCATTGGGGCTCATTCGCCAGACGCGAGATTATCCGGCGGATGCGCGTTACAAATGGAATCTGGAAACCATTTGGGCGTTGGAGAGCTATCTGAAACAAGCCTCCACCGCCCAGCGCGAAGAATTCTTCGCAGACGTGCGTGCGGGCAGCATCGGTCTCAGTGCGCTATACGCGAACATGCTGACAGGCTTGGCCAATTCCGTTGAGATGAGCCACTTTTTCGATTTTGCTCGCAGCCTGCGAACTAATTACCACATTCCCATCACGACGGCCGTAACGTCCGACGTTCCCGGATTCAGCTGGGGGATGGTTGCCGCTCTGGCGCAAAGTGGTGTGAAGTACTTCGCCACAGCGCCTAACTCAGGCGATCGTATCGGCTACACACTGCAGACTTGGGGCGACAAGCCGTTTTACTGGTCCTCCCAGTCGGGCCAGGAGCGGATTCTGACCTGGATGGCGGGCGCCAGCTATTCAAGCTTTCACGAAGGACCGCTGAGCAAACTCGGCGACGAGAAGATCATGAAGCTGGCGCGAAAGCTGGACGAAACTTCGTATCCGTATGAAATCGTCCAACTTCCTTATACCCTTGGCGACAACGGTCCCCCTGATCCTACGCTTTCCGACTTTGTTAGCCAGTGGAACGACCGCTACGTAACGCCACGCCTGATTCTGGCCACTCACGAGCAAATGTTCCTGGAATTTGAGAAACGCTACGGTTCAGTGCTCCCGGTTGTGCAAGGAGACTTCACTCCCTACTGGGAGGATGGAGCTTCCTCCACCGCGTTCGAAACCGCATTGAATCGTGCGGCTGTCGATCGGCTCATCCAGGGCGAGGCTTTGTGGTCGATGCTCTCGCCGGCCTCTTATCCAGCACAGGAATATGATTCCGCATGGCGCAACGTAATCCTTTATGACGAGCACACGTGGGGAGCCCACAATAGCACCGAAGAGCCCGAGTTGCCCTTCGTCAAACAGCAGTGGGAGATCAAGCGAAAATTCGCTCTGGACGCGGATCGCGCTTCACGCACATTGTTGGCGAGGGCTCTCCACTCACCAATAGAGCCCGCCAAAACCAGAATGTTGATTGATGTATACAACACTAATTCGTGGCCACGGACCGACGTCGTATTTCTCGCGCCTGAGCTGAGCCCGGGGGGTGATCACGTAGTTGAACTGGAAGGCGGACTGGTCCCCTCACAGCGTCTTTCAACCGGAGAACTGGCCGTGCTCGTGGAAAATGTTCCGCCATTTTCTGCCAAGCGCCTGCTTGTGGAGACGGGAAAAGCCTACGCTAAGAGCGGCGCCAAGGTTCAAGGAGATGTGCTGGAAAATGACTTCATCCGGCTGTCCGTCAATCCACAAACGGGTGCAATCGATACTCTGAAATGGAAAAAGAACGGGCTTCAATTGGTAGCTGGCGCCGGCTTGAACCAGTATTTATACGTTTTGGGTACGGACCCCGAAAAGGCGCAGGCAGTTTCGAACGTTCGAGTGAGAGTAAAAGAACGGGGAAATCTCGTGGTCTCTTTACTCGTGGAAGCGGACGCACCTGGGGCGAAGCAGTATTCCAGTGAGATTCGTCTCGTCGAGGGAATCAACCGCCTGGACTTGCTCACGAATATCAACAAGCGATCGGTCCGTGAAAAAGAAGGCGTCCACATTGCATTTCCATTCACCGTGCCTGGCGGCCAGGTGCGCTATGACGTCGCCAACGGACTAGTTCGCCCCGAAGCAGACCAGTTGGCAGGCGCTTGCAAGAACTTCTTTTCGGTACAGAGTTGGGTCGACATCTCGAACAGCGACTACGGTGTGACCTGGGCCACAGCCAATGCCCCATTGGTGGAGATCGGAGGCATTACCGCGGAGCAGCCGTGGATAAAATCGATTCAGCCTTCGTCCTTGATTTACTCCTATGTGATGAACAACTACTGGCACACGAATTACAAAGCGGATCAAGAAGGGCCGGTTACATTCAGCTATTCGCTTCTTCCCCATGCCGCCTTCACCGCCATCGATGCGGTGAAGTTCGGTGCCGAACGAAGACAGCCGTTGATCGTTGCGGTCGCGGATCCGTCCACACCGCAGCAGCCTCCTCTTATGCGTCTCTCTTCACCAGAAGTTCTCGTTTCTTCGCTTAAGCCGATTGCAGCCGGGCACAGTTGGCTGGTCTACCTACACAATCCGACCAGCAAGGCGCAAAAGGTCAATTTTCTTTGGAAGGATGGCGTCCCCGTGTCAATCCGATCTAGTGATGCAGACGGGACAGCCGGTGATGAGACTCGCGATTTCGAAGTTGCGGCCTTTGGCAGTACCTATCGGCGGGTGGATCAAACCTCGCTCGATGCCGGTCGCCCCGCCAAACACGCAGGAGATTAGAGTCAATTGCGCGGAGCGGGCGTCAAGGCGCCGCGCTCACACGGTCCTGCTGAACGCGCAACTATTCACTCTGCGCTTCCATCGAACAAAATGTATTCGGACCAAAATGAATGATCGCGCCGATTTCCAGATCCCGCCACGCGACCTGTTGCGGACTGGGTTTCACATCCGTGAAGTTCTAGGCCAACGCAAACGTGGCGCACAGCGTGGCAATTTGCGCAGATCGCAATGGTTCCGTGAAATACGACGTTCATAGGCCCATCGATGATATTGGGAAGCGAAGCATGGTCTTGGTTTTTATTGCAATACGGCTTAGCGCACGCGTTCGTCCTGCGACACGTCGCGTAGCAGACTCACCAACTTCGCAACCTTCTTTTCAAATAGCCCGGATTGCAGGCTGGAACTGCCTTCGTCGTCCCCCTGGGACACCTCACCGCCATTGCCGTTGGAGTTGGGATTCGATGTTCCTGCTGAGCTATGCACCTCTTGAGCCAATGTTGTCCGAACAATGTGCATGACATTGTCGGAATTGATGCCGCCACAGGGCATGATCAGAATCCGTCCCTTTGCCGCTTGTATCAGCCATGCCAAAGTCGAAAGCCCGTCCGTGGCGCGCGGTTTGCCCGCGGAAGTGAGGATGCGGGAGGCGCCGGTCTCGATGACTTCCTCCAGTGACATGTCCAGGTTCGGTAAGGCGTCGAACGCTCGATGGAAAGTCACGGGCAGAGGGTGCGCCAATTTCACCAAAGCTTGCGTACGCTCGATGTCGACACGAGCATTTTCCTGCAGCACGCCCAGCACGACGCCATCCATACCGAATTGCTTCGCAGCACGGATATCGTTGCGCATGATCTCAAGTTCATCATCGGAGTAACAAAAATTGCCTGCCCGGGGACGAATCAGAACATGGATAGGAATGCGTACCCGGCGTCGAGCCGTTCGCATAAGGTCCACGCTCGGACTGATTCCCCCGGACCACAAGTCAGTGCAGAGCTCAATCCGGTGAGCGCCACCGCGTTCTGCCGCGACTGCGTGGTCCACCGACTCCACACAGATTTCCAGGACTAGACGATTGGGCATGAGTTGAGAATACGAAGAGCGAGAAACATCGGCGCTGGTTGGTCAAGCGCCCATCGATCCTCCGAAGGTGAAGTGCACGCGGGCCGTCGCACATTATACGCACGGCAGCCCGCCGAATTGCCAAAAGCTGGTCGGAGCTATGGTCTGGGGAACGATCTCAGCGCGCGACAGACCGCTAGCCGATGGATTCAGTGCTAGAAGGCGTAATGCAAACTGAGCTGGATCTGTCGTGGCGGAGAGCGTACTCCGCTAATCTGACCGAAATTGCTGTCGGTTACCCCGTTGTCGGGATTTCCGTAGCTGGCGATGTTAAAGATGTTGAAGAAATCGGCGCGGAAGCCAACTACCTGTTCGCGCCACACGTGAAAGTCCTTGAACAGCGAAGTATCGACCTGTCGGTAGCCCGGGGCACGCTCGGTGTTGATGGCCGCAGTGCCGAACGCAGGCAGCCCGCCATTGTAAGCGACGCCATAGGCACAGGTTCCATCGTCGGGACCGGTGCAGCCAATGGCAGATGGATCGGTTCCCCACCAGCTATTGATGGAACGGTCGCGCACGATCAGCTTTCGGTATTGATTGGCGCGCGCCTGGCCATAACTATTTGTATTGCTGTTGTTGGGACCGTTGATGGTGATGGGGAATCCCGAATAAAGAAACGCAGAGGCTGAAAGTTTCCATCCTCCAAAGACGGCGTCCATTACCGAATTCGCGCCGCTGCCGTAAGTCCTTCCGCGGCCGAAGGGCAACTCGTAGACGCCGACGAAGTTCAAGCTGTGGCGGATATCCATGCCGGCAGGACCATAGTCGGCGTGGCCATTATAGCCATCCTGGTAGGATCCGTCGGAACCGCTGGTATTGGGAACACCATAGTTACCAGCAGAGTTGGTCAGGGATTTTGCGTAGCTATAGTTGAGCGTGTACTCCAGACCATGATGCGTTCGTTGGCGCAGCGTCAGTTGCCCGGCGTTGTAATTCATCACGGCCTCGGACTCGGTGATCAGCACTATCCCTCCTTGCCCGACCAATGAAGCGTAGGGCGCTAACGCCGTTCCGCCTTGCGCGATGGTGATCGCCTGCGCCAGGGTGAGTTGGTTGCCGTTGCGGTAATCCGCGAGGTGATGTCCTGACTCGCCGAGATACCCCGCGGTCAGCGACAGCTCGGGAGTAAATGCATACTCGGTTGTGAGGCTGTACTCATTCACGTAGGCAGGCTGCATATTCTGCGGCCAAGTCGAGTAAGTGGTGGTCGGAGTGAACTGCTGGGCGAAGCCCTCTTCGATTGTGAAGGGTGTGCCTGAGGTCGTTCCTGTCGGTACGATGGCAGTGACGTTGCTCCCCAGGGCAAACGGAGGGCTGGAGGTCAGGCGCTGATTAAACGCGTTGCCCTCAAAAAAGCTGGTCGCACCATAGCCGCCGCGAACTACAAATTTAGGCGCTGCCTGGTAAGCGAAGCCAATGCGGGGCATGAACTGTTTGTAATTGGCGTTGTAGCAGGCGTGGGTTGGGCAAACCACCGAGCCCGCGACTGCTCCGGCGGGGACGCTGCCTGCATATTCCACCGTGCCATCCGGCAGAACGTTAGCAGTTCGGTTGTGAACCTCATACCATGGCTGATCGAATTCATAGCGCAGGCCGAGGTTAAGGGTAAGCCTGGCGGTCGCTTTGAAATCATCCTGAACGTATCCCGCGACGCGCCACTGGCGGTTGCCCACGATGCCGACGGTGGATCCAATTTGATTATTTTCGACCCGATCAAGAACGAAATCAGCCGGACCGTAGCCCCCGCCACCGGTGGAGACGTTTGTGTTGCTGGTGAAAACACCGGTGTAATTGAACGTCCCCAGAAATCCAAAGTTGGAAGCGTTGAGATAGTTCTGCTGGTAGCGGGTCGCCTGACCGCCGATGGAGAGGAAGTGGCGTCCGCGCTGCCAGGTGAGATTGTCGTAGTAGTTGAAAGTATTGTCGCGAAGGATCTGGGTGTTAGCGTTCGTGCCAATATAGCTCGCGTTGTTGCCGAGGCTCTGCCCGGAGAAGCCGGGATAGAGCTGCTTTCCAACAAACGGGATGCCAACGATGGAGTCCCCGGTATAGCCGAAATTGCCGGATGGATCAGTAGGAATGCTGTTGTCCCAACGCACGCGGGTGAAGCCGAAGCGAGCTTCATTCACGATCATGGATGAGAAGGTGTGAACCCAACTGGCGCCGAAAACCTTCGTGGGATAGACATTCTGAGAGGGAAAAAATACCGGCATCAGGGCGGTGGACCCGTCGCGGGCAGTGGACTGAGCGTAAAAGGCATTGAACTTGTTCACGTTGCCCGGAGTCCAGTCAACCTTTACATCCTCTTGATTGTTCTTGACGAAACTGGTCTGGCTGCCTTGGAAGTTGTTCTGAATCAGTCCGTCCGTCGGCGTTGCGTTGGGGAGGGGATACAAATTGGGATGCGCAAATAGGTACGTTGCCACTGGGTTCAGAATAGGCAGACCGGTATCTCCTGCGTAAGCAGCGAAGTTATTCTGCGTGTCATAAAGCTGGATGCCCTGCCCCAGGAGGGCTGAAAAATCTCCGCTGCGCATGGCTTGAGTGAGAACGCCGGCTGTGGCAATGCCGCCCTGGTGTCTGCGCGCACCTTCGTAATCGGCGAAGAAGAAAAGCTTGTTCCTTAGGATCGGCCCGCCGATGGTCCCGCCAAAGATGCTTTGCGTGTAGTCATTCTTAGGGACGATGGGGAATTGATGGTCATTACCCCAGGAATTGGCATCGAGTTTATGGTTCTCCAGCAAGCCGTAGGCGGAGCCGTGGATCTGATTCGTACCGGATTTCAGGATCGTGACAATAGCGCCGCCGTTGGCGTTCCCATACGTCGCAGGAGCGTTAGCCGAAATTACTCGTACCTCGGCAATGGCATCGGGCGCGGGATTATAAGCAATCAGGTTGTTCTGCGGTTCGTTCAGGTCAGCGCCTTCCAGCGTGTAGTAATTGGCTTGGGCGCGATTGCCGTTGATCGAAGGAATGTCATTGTTGTAGGTGTTGCGCTCGATCGCATTGTTTCCCGTCATGCCCGTAGGGTCCGTATCGATGGCTCCGGGCTGGAAAAGCGTGAGGGAGGAGAAGTTCCGGCCATTCAAAGGGATGCTTGCGATTTCACTGGCGGAGAGAGTGTCTCCCAGCGAGGAATCCGTTGTATTGAGGATAGGAGCAGCATCTCCCTGTACCACAAGGGTGCTGGAGGTCCCAATTTTGAGGCTGGCGTCGACCTTCACGGTCTGGTCGATCTCAAGCGCAAAGGGGGGAACTCTCTGCGCAGTGAACCCGCTCGCCTCGACGGTCACGGTATAAGTGCCGATGGGCAGAAAACGAATGGTGTAAACCCCCGATGCATTGGTTTGCGCCGCGGTCTTGACCGAAGTCCCAGTGTTTTCGGCAGTGACATTCGCGCCAACAATGACCGCACCGCTCTGGTCCATCACTTGACCCGAGATCGAGCCAGTAACTGTCTGGGCTAGCGCGGAAGACAGAAGCACTACGGCTGCGAGCGACCATCCGGCAAGATAACGCAACACCTTCGTTGTCATAGAATCCTCACTTCATTTCACGGGATCTAGCTGAGTTCGCCAGTCTCCTTTACGCTTGACTGCAGATGGGAAGACGGTACCGGAAGAATCCAAGGTTTCGTAGCCGTTTGTCAAGCACAAATTGATCGAAATCGATCAAAACGATCAATTATTTTGACCTATTGCTTGTAAACGGCTAATACTAGATGAGCGTTCGTCATTCCTGCTTGAGCCGTGATTTGAGTGGTGCTTTCGTTCGCGGGCATTACAATGGCAAGCTTTACCGCTTGGAGGCGGGTTGTGCGGGCCAGCAGACCGCCTCTAGTCTCCAAGCTCTTAACCCATGTCTGATCGCCAACAGCGCCGCACGGAGCGGATTCTGAAGTTGCTGCTGCATAAGGGCTCAGTGTCCGTGGCAGAACTGATCGCTTCCTTGCACACCTCAGCTCCCAGCATCCGGCGCGATCTGACGCGCCTCGAAGCTCAAGGACTGATCCGCCGCACTCACGGAGGAGCGGCCCTGGTGCAGGAGCTGCTGTATGAACCGTTTCGCTACGACGCGGCATTTCAAACTCGTCAACATCTTTTTGTGAAGGAAAAACGGCACATCGGCATGGCCGCCGCCGAATTGATTGAAGAGAATGAAACCATAGGTCTGACGGCGGGCACCACGACGACCTGGGTGGCGCGCAGCTTGCGTCATCGCAGCAACATCACAGTCGTCACCAACGCCGTCAACATTGGCATGGAGCTCTGCAACATGCCGGGACTCAAGATCCATTTGACCGGAGGCTACGTTCGTTGGCCCTGGTCGTTTTCCCTGATCGGCGCCGCTGCCATCAATTTCATGGGCGATATTTTTCTCGACAAGGTGTTTCTCAGCGTCTCCGGAATTGATCCCGGGCGTGGAACGACCACGAACGAGTCGGACGAAGCGCTATCGTTTCGCGCCATGGTGAAACAAGCGAAGCAAGTAATCGTTGTGGCTGATTCCAGCAAGCTCGGCGGGGTCACCTCCGCTTTGATCTGCCCGATCGAGGACGTAGATGTGCTCGTCACGGATGCAGGCGCTTCCGACGAAATGGTTGCGGCATTTACCCGGAAGGAAATCCGAGTGATTCGAGTCTGAACAAGTTTCCCCGCACCGGCACCCACTCCCGCCGTGCGCATAATATTGCATATAGAGCAAAATAATGAGCGATATGGCGCTATTCGATCAATAAATCCTTGACAACCTCCCAAGACAGATGCGATAAGTGGGTCCCATATTCGGAAACCACGGTTCGTCCAAGGCACCCAACCCATTAAGGAGTCCGCTATGATCTCCCGCAGTCGCCGGTTTCAGCAATTTCTATTCGTCGCACTTCTCGCCTTTTTGCTCCCGACCGCTATGGTCCTGGCCCAGAGTACGAACCGGCAAATTGGCACGCAGTTGGAGGTGATGGCCGACCCGCTGGTGCCGCGTCCGCACGGGCATCCCTGCGTGGTGCCGCTTTTTGCCAACTACCAGTTCGCGCATTTTTCACAATCAACCCAGACCTTCGACTTCACGCCCCCAGGAAACTGTGCCGGTCCGTGGGAAAAAGTGGTATTGGAAGCGGACTTCAGCGAGAACGGCGGAGTTCAGTTTGACCGCACGGCGAGCATTTATCTGGCAAACACGAACATCTATTTTGGAACCACTCCCGAGCCGTTAGCGACATTGACGAATACGTGGCATGTCGAACGGGACATTACCGATTACAGCGCGCTGTTCGCAATTCCGCAGCAAGGCACCATCGTTCTCGCGAACTGCACCTCGGACTGCGGAGCGCCCTACAATACTTTGAACGGAGTTTTCACGGTAAATGCCAATCTGGAGTTCTATCCTGCGGAACGCAGTCGCGGCGACGAGTGGGGTAATCGGGACAGCGATCAACGAGGCAACCGAACACCCGACCAGGTGCTTCCGCTGGCGCAGTCGAACGGAAGTGGAGGCGTAAACTTGCCGGCCACGCTGTCGTCGCCGACCGACCAACTCTCGACTACGTTTACGCTTCCGACCAACACTGAGCAGGCCTATCTGGACGTGATCTCCCAGAGCCAGTCCACGGACGAGCAGTGGTATGCCTGTTTTCCGAACGATTTGGCCAGCATCAATGAAGTCTACGGATGCGGCAACACAGACTTCCGCGAGACTGAGGTCACTATCGACGGCCAGCTGGCGGGTATCGCGCCGGTTTCTCCATGGGTCTATACCGGATTTCTGCCGGACCAGTGGGTGCCAATGCCCGGTGCGCAAACTCTCGACTTCGTACCTTACCGCGTGAACCTTACGCCCTTCGCCGGCCTGCTGAGTAACGGCCAACCCCATACCATCGCGCTGAGTGTTTTCAACGACGACAGCTACTTCTCGGCTACCGCATCGCTCCTGCTTTTCCTCGATTCGGGAAGCAGGCAAATTACGGGTGCGGTCACGAAGAACACCCTTACCAGCCCCTCCCCTATCGTAACTGAGAACCTCGAGGGAACTTCGACGGTAACGGGGACGATCAACGTCACTGCCAACCGCAATTTCACTATTGCAGGATACGTCCGCACATCCCATGGCAAGGTCACAACGTCAGTCTCCCAGCAGCAGAAGTTTTCCGGCACACAGACCATCGACTTTGATACCGTCAACGCCACGGTTCTCGATCAGAAGACCAATGTGGAGACGAGCGTGTCTTCGGCAACCAAAGTCTCGGGCGATGAAGGGACGATTGTGACCCGCGATAGCTTCAGCTTCCCGATCACAGTTGATTTCATTTACCCCGTCAGCAGCGCCACGTTTGGCTTTACCGTGACGACCGGTCAGAAATACCAGGCTGGCCAGCAGGTTTCGCACGACGGACATGTGACCTCCGCAACGGCGGTTACGAACTCGGTGAACGCAACGGATGTAAGTCCTGCGTCGAGCTCGCAAACATACACATCGTTTGATTCGGATGGCATGTTCTACAACTGTCACATCGCGGCCGCGAACAACATTTTGACTTCGGTTGGTCGTGGGTGTAAGAAAGACGAAGATTAGGAGGCTCTAGGCAACCAGTCACTTGGTGTCAATTTTGAGGTCAGCAACCCAAAACCGTGAGTACGCGGCCCCTGAAGGTATCGTTCGAGGAACGCTTGTATTGGCCGAGACTCTCGCCGCCTTATCCAAGTGAAGTCTCAGAACCGGCGTCGACTACGGTGCGTAAGGAATGGTGGATTCCCGTTCCACCCAGTGCTCCACGAGATCTCGCACCACTTTATCTCCTACGATCTGTGCCGCTTCCAGAGCAGGCATATAAGCCGAGTAGTTGCCGTAAACCATTTCTTGCAAACTCTCCGCCGACGGCAGCCAAGGGCTTCACGGTCGTAGTTGCGTACCGTGCGCAGCACAAGCACCCGCTGCAGATCAACCCGCCCAGTCTGATTCAGGAACGTGAGAGCCTGCATCGTGCCCGAATCCTCCATGGCCGCGACCATGTAATTTCCTTTGCCGCCGCTGTAGTAGCGAGTCCAGGCATTGGCCCATTCGTCCAGCTTCGAACCATGCCAGAACGTGCTTGCCGACAAGGTATCGCCTCTCGCCATGAACGGTGGCTTTAGCGCAGTTGCTGCCGCGCGTGAATCTGGAGCACAAAGCGGCAGCACTCCGAGCCCGGGCGTGACGGTGTGGTAGCAGTTCGTGCTGGAATGAAGAGCCTGCATGGAAAACAGATTCATTCCCCCAAAATAACGTTCTACAATCCATTCGTTACCTTTAGGGATTCCAGCAGAAAAGTCCTTGGCGCTGGCCGCTGATTCTCGACGGGAGGCTCGATGTCGCCCTTAGATAAGTCCACTCGCAGAGAGTTCATGGTGACCACTTCCTCCGCAGCATTGGGTGCAGTCGTGCCTTTGGCCGGCGCCCAGCCGGACGCGCCAGTCTCGAATCCTCTTTCGGTTCCAGTTTCTGAGGAGATTCCTTATTCATCGGAAGAACTGTTCGACAACGGACCGCAGCGTACTTTCAGCGGCGACAGCGCCACCCAAATCGCGATGCCATTGGGAGGGATCGGAGCCGGTTGCATCTGTCTGAATGGCTACGGTGGGTTGCAGGATTTTTCTATTTGGAATCATCCCTCAACCACAGCATTACCCGAGGGCTACGCTTCTTCCCAAGCCGCTTTCGCCATTCTCCATATTAAAGGGGCGTCTCCGGTCACCAAACTTGTGGAAGGGCCCTTCCCAGTTCTGAAAGTTTACGATCAGGGGCTCCAGGGAGAGGGATACCGCCGCGGTGGATTCGAAGGCTTCCCGCGTTTTCAAAAGTGCGTCTTCAAAGGAGAATATCCCTTCGGAGAGGTCAGGATCAGCGACTCATCGGTTCCGTTGCAGGTCTCACTCAGTGCCTGGAATCCTTTTATCCCGCTCGATGACAAGGACTCGGGGATACCCTGCGCCATCCTGGAATACACGCTTCACAACAGCTCACCCCGAACTGTGGAGTATGAATTCTCCTACCATCTTTCTCACTTGGCGCCCGGATGCAGCGAAGATGAGTCGGCAAGCCGCAACACCGTGATTCCCGAGCGAGGCGTGTTTCTGCACAACCTGGAGAAGCCAAATGCCGAAGGTTACGGCAGCGCCTGCCTGACCGCCATCGGCAATCAGCCGCGCATCAAGGGCATGTGGCTGCGCAGCCCGGGATGGGAATTCGATTCTCTGTCGGCACTCTGGCGAGAAGTTTCAATGGGGACATTCACTGCCAACGAGGGATCCAACGAAATCGATACTCGGGGGCGGAATGGCGGTTCGATTCTGCTCGCGGGGTCACTAGCCCCAGGTGAATCGCAAACCTACCCTATCCTTATCGCGTGGCATTTCCCAAATTGTTATCTGCAAGTTGGGGGCGCTCCACTTGCTGAGGCCCAAGGCGCTGCTGGGTGTCGTTCTTTTCCGGAAGGGGCGTCGCCGCCGTGGCGGCCGTACTATGCCTCGATTTGGAACGATGCCCGCGAAATAGCGCTTTACGTCGAAGAGCATTACGCTTCATTACGAGCGCGCACGCTTGCGTTCAAGGAAGCGCTGTTTTCCTCTACTCTGCCGACGTATGTGCTGGATGCTATTTCGGCGAACTTGGCCATCCTCAAGTCTCCCACCGTGCTGCGTCTGGAGAATGGCGACCTTTGGGGCTGGGAGGGTTGCTTTCCCGACGCTGGTTGCTGCCATGGTTCCTGCACGCATGTGTGGAATTATGCCCAGGCTTTTCCTCACCTTTACCCGCAACTAGAGCGGACTCTACGCGAACTGGAATTGGGCCGCTCAATGGATGAAAACGGTCACGTCACTTTCCGCTCTGCACTTCCCGAGGGCCCGGTCAAACACGACTTCCACGCTGCTTCGGACGGGCAGTTGGGCGGAATCATGAAAGTGTTTCGCGACTGGCAAATTTCTGGGGACATCGATTGGCTTAGGAAGATGTATCCCCTGGCCAAACGCAGCATAGACTACTGCATTCGAACGTGGGATCCGGATCACCAGGGCGGACTGTTTGAGCCTCATCACAATACCTACGACATTGAGTTTTGGGGACCGGACGGCATGTGCACGGGTATTTACCTGGGTGCGCTCTCGGCACTAGCGGAGATGGCTAGAGCTGTTGGTCAAACTCAGGATGCCACGTTTTACGACGATCTGGCCCATCGTTGTGCGCGATTCATGGAAGAGCACCTCTTTAATGGCGAGTATTTTCAACAACAGGTGCAATATCTGGGACTGCGCAACACTTCGTTTGCCTCCATGGTCGCCCAGGTCGACGAACACAGCAGCGAAATGCAGAGACTGCTAAAGCGCGAAGGCCCCAAATACCAATATGGAAACGGATGCCTGTCGGACGGAGTCATTGGCGCGTGGATGGCGCGAATCTACGGAATCGATACCCCGCTTGCTCGCGAGAATGTGCGAAAGACTCTGCAAGCCATCTTCAAGCACAATTTCAAGACCGACCTCAGCCTGCATGCCAATGCACAACGTCCCGGCTATGCCATGGGCCACGAGCCAGGTCTGCTGTTGTGCACTTGGCCTCTGGGTGGCAAACCCACGTTGCCTTTTGTTTACTCCGACGAAGTCTGGACCGGCATCGAATACCACGTAGCCTCGCATCTCATCGCAGAAGGTTTCGTCAAAGAAGGGTTGACCATCGTTAAGGCCCTGCGCAGTCGCTACGATGGGCGGATTCGTAACCCTTGGAACGAATATGAGTGTGGCAATTATTACGCTCGTGCCATGGCCAGTTATGCATTGCTTGGTGCGCTGGCCGGGTTCCATTATTCCGCCGTCCAGCGGACACTGTGGTTTGGTCCCCAACTCACCATTCGCCCGTTCAAAACCTTTTTCTCCACCGCTTCCGGCTTTGGCACCATTGAACTCGGCGGTCGGTCGCTCCGCGTTCAATTGCTTGAAGGAGTGCTTCCGCTAGAGAAGTTGGTGCTCACCGATGGGACGCAAGCCCGGACCTTGGAATGGAAAACCATACTCCAGCCGGGCGCCCCCGCGATCAAGAACATCTGAAATCGAGAGGTCACGTCGATCCATTGCACGACTGAGGCCTCTATCTATCGCAGCCTCTGCGCGGAGGACTGTGTCTAGAACTTCGGACTCTGGTATAGCCGCTAGATCGTGCGCGACCTGCGCGGCCCGTGCAGCAACCAAATCATATGGGCACATGAGACCTTCGGCCGCACGCCGTGTGGTCGCGAGAAGGACCTTCCGCGGCAATACAATCCAAGGAGGTCCGAATGCATCAGGCAGACGTCAAGAACAACAGAGCAGATCGCACCGGCAACTAGCCAAGCCCTATTGAGGGAAACAGAGATGCAGTCTGTGATTCGGCCTTAGACGTGAATTACAAGAACGGCCAGTGCATCTTCGCAGCACGCTCTCCCGCCACCAAATCACAGGCGGTTGTGATTACAATCACTTCCTCAATCTCCGAACCAAGGTAGCCTTCGCATATCGGGTTTTTCGAACGATCGTTCGAATTGTGGGTGAGGAGGCCTCCGATGACAACACCCCTGCCCGCGCAAAGCGCGCGCTCCGCCCCCGCCGCGAGCAAGGGGCTGAGGATGGTTGCCAGGAGCCAGTTCGACTGGGCCGAAACGGCTGTGGGAGAACTCTCGCCTGACGAAGTGATCATCGAGGTAGCAGGCTGCGGGGTTTGCCACACTGACATTGGATTTGCTTACGAGGGCATTCCCACCCGCCACGCGCTCCCATTGATCCTGGGACATGAAATCGCCGGCCGTGTCGTGCTAGGTGGGGAGCAGGCTGAAAACTGGATCGGGCGCTCGGTCATTGTGCCAGCTGTAATTCCGTGCGGCGCTTGCGATGCCTGCCGCAGCGGGCGTCCTACCATCTGCCGCAAACAGTTCATGCCGGGCAACGACGCCGACGGAGGATTTGCGACCCACGTACGGGTACCGGCACGTGGCCTGTGCCCGGCGCCCGAAAAGCTTCCCAAAGGACTCACTCTGGCGATGCTGTCGGTCGTAGCGGACGCAGTCACGACTCCGTATGAGGCAATTCGCCGTTCCGGTCTCAACGCGGACGACGTCGCTGTGTTTGTCGGAGTCGGTGGGATCGGTGGGTTCGGAGTGCAAATTGCCGCTGCGCTGGGCGCAGCGGTCGTAGCCATCGATGTTGACGCGGACCGGCTCGAGCTTACCTCGGTGCATGGTGCTGCACTGGCAATTAATCCCCGCGAGTGTGCAGATGTGAAGTCAGCCGTGCGGTCTTTCGCCAGGCAGAGCGGACGGCACGGAATCGGCCTCAAGATCTTCGAAACCAGTGGGACGGCCGCCGGCCAGCAGACGGCGTTCAGACTGCTCGACCCAGGTGCTCACCTGGCGATCGTTGGGTATACCGCGCAGAAAGTTGAAGTGCGCATGTCTAATTTAATGGCCTTCGATGCCACCGCTCGTGGAAATTGGGGCTGCCCTCCTGGCCAGTACCCGAACGCGCTGGCCATGGTGCTCGAAGGGAAGATTCATATTCAGCCTTTTGTCGAGATGCACCCGCTCGAGGAGGTCCAGCAAGTTCTTGAGGCAGTCCATCATCACCAACTCCGCAGGCGAGCCGTGCTGGTGCCGCAGGAGCGGAGCATACAACAAGGAACAAAGCCATGAAAGATCACAACCTGGTCGAACCGCTTTCCCCCAGCGAAATCCTGTTAGAGCGCAGGCCCGCACGCGATCGCGACGGCACGAGCGTGAAGGGGCTGCACAATGTGTGGATCACTCTGAACAATCCGCGCGAGCTGAACAGCTACACCACGACCTCGATCAAGGAAGTTATTCTCGCCTTACGCGAAGCCAGCAATGATCGTGCCGCGGTTGCTGTTGTAATCACGGGTGCGGGCACGCAGGCCTTCTGTACTGGCGGCAACACGCGCGAGTATGCAGAGATTTATGCCGGGGCCCCAGGCGAGTACCGGCAATACATGCGCTTGTTCAACGATATGGTCAGCGCCGTCCTGAGTTGCGACAAACCGGTGATCTGCCGCGTAAATGGCATGCGCGTCGGCGGTGGCCAGGAGATTGGAATGGCCTGCGATTTTTCCTTAGCCAGCGACCTTGCCGTATTCGGCCAGGCCGGACCGAGGCACGGTTCCGCACCCGATGGCGGCAGCACCGATTTCCTGCCACTCTTCGTGGGTATAGAGCACGCCATGCACAGCGCCACGCTATGCGAGCCGTGGAGTGCACACCGCTTCTATCGTCTGGGGGGGCTCACGCAGATCGTTCCGGCACTCAAGGTTGACGGCAGATACATACCCAACCCGCTGGTCGTGATCGATCGGGAGTACGACGAATTTGGCCGCCGGGTGTTCGGAGACTGGAAGACAGGAGACGCCCGAGAGGCGGGGAAAGCTCTGATGTCAAAAGGGACCATTGATCTTTCATTGCTGGATGAAGCGGTCGAGGGACTAAGCACGAAGCTCCTGCATACCATGCCTGATTGCCTGACGAAGACTGTCGAGAGTATGAGGAAACACAAACTGGAACATTGGGACCGCAACCACGAAACCAACCGCGCCTGGTTGGCGCTCAACATGATGACAGAGGCCAACGCCGGTTTTCGTGCTTTCCACTACGGCACCCGGCAGCAACGCGAGGTGGACTTCGTCCGGCTGCGCCAGCGTCTGGCGGAAGGCGTGCGCTGGAGCGAGGAGTTGATCGCCGAAATTGCACCCTGGGCCGCTCGGGAGACAACAAAGGCAGGACGATGAGCAGCCTGAAACTCTCCTTCGAACACGATGGCCAAGTCGCCCGCGTTGCATTGGCTGCGCCCAAAGCCAACATCGTCGACCAGGCCATGCTGGCAGCTTTGGCTGCGGCCTTCGAGGACCTGCGGAATCGACCACAACTCAAGGTTATGGTTCTCACCGGGGAAGGCCCGCATTTCAGCTTTGGCGCCAGTGTGCAGGAGCACCTGCCCGACCATGTCAGGGCCATGTTGCCGCGGTTCGGCGGACTGCTAGGGCAATTGTTGGAATTACCGGCCGTCACCCTTGCGGCCGTGCGCGGGCAGTGTCTGGGCGGAGGGTTTGAGCTGGCCCTGGCTTGTGACTTCATCGTAGCGGAGGAAGGCGCCCAATTCGCTTGTCCGGAAATCAAGCTGGCAGTTTTCCCGCCCGCGGCGGCTGTGCTATTACCACTTCGGATTGGTGTGAGTCGCGCGGCGGAACTCGTCTTGACCGGAGCCGCATGGAGCACCGCCCAGGCTGCGAAAGCAGCATTGACCGCGCAAACCGCGCCGCAAGGGCAGCTGGAAGCAACAGTCGAAACGTGGATCCGCGACCATTTCCTGGCCCGCTCGCCGGTCGCGTTGCGTTACGGCGTCCGCGCTGCCCGCCTCCCGTTGCGGCGCGCACTGCAGCAGGACCTGCCGCAACTTGAGCGCATGTACCTTGACGAACTCATGGCGGAGTTTGACGCCGTCGAAGGACTCCGCGCGTTTATCGAAAAACGTGAGCCGCAGTGGGAGAAAAAAGGAGCGCTCGCGTGAGCCCTGAACTCGAGCAGATCCTGAGCCGCACCCAGACCTTGTACGAAGACGTGGACTACAGGGCAGTGGCGGAATGGAAGTCCAGCGCGCCCGGGCGCAAAGCGATCGGGTACTTGCCAATTTATGTCCCCCGAGAACTGATTCATGCGGCTGGAATGTTGCCTGTTGGCATCTTCGGCGGAGGCGACAGGCTCGAAATCATCCGTGGCGACGCCTACTTCCAGAGCTACATCTGCCACATTCCTCGCAGCACGATCGAGTTGGCATTGTCGGGACGGCTCGATGTGCTGGACGGCATGTTGTTCCCTTCGATCTGTGATGTCATCCGCAACCTGAGCGGCATGTGGACGATGCTCTTTCCCGGACGTTACGTACGCTATGTCGATCTTCCCCAGAACTACGATGCTCGCGTTGGAGGTGAATTCTGGCGGCAGGAATTGACAGCGATCCGCGAGGACATGGAGCGGTTGGCAGGCGGACCGATCACCGATCAGAATCTCCGAAACAGCATCCGGACCTACAACCAGAACCGCCGTGCGATCCGGGAACTCTACCAGGCGCGTAGTGAATCGCCGTGGCTCTATCCCATCTCTCACGTTTATGCCGTACTGCGCGCTGGCAGTGTGCTGCCGCCGGAGGAGCACACCACGATGGTGCGCCGTTACGTCGACATGGCCTCCCAGGGATCGACCCTTCCCGAAGATCGCAGCCGAGTAGTACTGACGGGCATGTTCTGTGAACAGCCTCCCCTGGCATTGCTCGTCACCCTGGAACGCGCGGGCTGCTGGATCGTGAACGACGACCTGCTGCTGGGCTTGCGCTGGTTCACGGGCGATGTACCCGAGGAGGGTGATGCGATCGAAAACCTGGCGCAGGCTTACCTGACGCAAAGCGTGGCGACGGCCTCCTGCTATGCGCCCGATGGGCACCGCGGTCGGTGGCTGGTCGATGCCGTGCGGCAGAATCACGCGGATGGCGTCATTTTTTGCGCTCCGAGTTTTTGCGATCCCGCGCTGCTGGAGCAACCCATGCTGGTCGCCGCCCTGGAGCGCGAACACATTCCCCACACCCAGTTCAAGTACTCCGAGGATACGGGACAATTTGCCGTCATCCGGGAACAGGCCGGTACCTTCTCGGATTCCATCCGGCTGTGGAGCGAGGCATGACCAGAGACAGTGTGCAGGGATCGACCGCGCAGAAAGAGCGGAGCATGCTCCTGCAGAAGCAACTCATCGGGGACTACTACGAGTCTTTGGGACGGGCGCGTGAAGAGGGAAAGCGAGTTGTCTCCACGTTTGTTCCCGGGAATTTGACCGAACTGCTGCGGTCCTTCGATCTGCTTCCGATCCTGCCGGAGATCAATGCTCTTCAGTCCGGGATGCGCAAGCTTTCCGCCAACTACATTGCGGAAGCCGAGAAGCACGGGCACAGCGAGGATGTCTGCACGTATGTGAAATGCGATATCGGCATGTTGAAGTCGGGCAACGTGGGTCCCACCGGCGTGAAACTTCCTAATCCCGATTTGCTTCTGCTCTCCTACACGGGATGCTTCACGTTTCTCAAGTGGTTCGAACTTCTGCGCGAGGAATATCAGTGTCCGGTGGCCATGCTGCACGTGCCGTACCTGGCCAACGGACGCATTGAACCGCACCATGTCGACTACGTAGTGCAGCAGTTGCGCACCGAGGTGATCCCGAAACTGGAGCGGATCAGCGGCCGGCGCTACGATGAGGCGCGACTTTCCGAGATGCTGGCTCTTTCCGCCAAGGCAGAGGACGATTTCGTGTGGGTGCTGGAGAGCGCGAAGAACGAGCCCTCGCCGATTGATGCCTACTTTGGCGGCGTGTACTACATCGGCCCGATATTCACTGCCTTCCGAGGCACAAGCGATGGAGTCGAGTATTACCGCGTGCTGCGCGAAGAGATTGCGGAACGGATCAGGCTGGGACTTGGTCCCGTGACTCCCGAGGGCACGATGGAGCGCCAGCGCTATCGCCTGGTAGTGGAAGGCCCGCCCAACTGGACGAGCTTCCGCGAGTTCTGGAAGATGTTCTACGACGAAGGCGCTGTCGTAGTTGCCAGCAGCTATACCAAAGTGGGTGGACTCTACGATCGCGGTTTCCGCCACGACCCCAATCGCCCGCTCGAAAGCCTGGCGGAATACTGCCTGGGTTGCTACACCAACCTCGGACTGCCAGCGCGCGTCGATCTGCTGGAGTGCTACATCCGGGAATACCGCGCTGACGGCTTCATGATCAACAGCGTCAAGAGTTGCAACTCGTTCAGTGTCGGCCAGTTGCTGATGCTGCGGCAGCTCGAGCAGCGGACGGGTGTGCCCGGCGGATTCATCGAGAGCGATCTCGTGGATCCGCGATATTTTTCGCCGGCAAACATCAAGAACCGCGTCGAGAGCTACATGCAGATGCTGGCACAAAAACGAGTGGCTGGGGTGACGGCATGAGCGTGGAGATCCTGCTAGGCATTGACCTGGGCTCGACCACGACCAAGGCCATTGCGCTTGATCGAACGGGCCGGATCCTTGGCCGCGGCATCACCAACACCCGCAGCAACTATGAAGTCGCTTCCCAGATCGTTCGCGAGGAAGCGCTCGTGCAATCAAGATTTGAACTGGTGCGGCATGCCATGGCAGCCGATCCAGAACTCTCGGGAATTGAAAGCAAGTTTATTGGATCTCTGGTGCGCAATTTCCGCCAGCAGCAACATCTGGAACAGTTGGAGTTTCTGGAGTTGACGCTGCACCGTTGTGCCGATGCACCCCGCTACGCGCCCACCCGGGAGACCGTAAAGGAAATGCTCAATCGCATCTGCGACGCGATGCGGTCGCGCGTTCCCAGCCATTTCAGCGAATTGGCGGTGCGCAAGAGTGATTTCTTCCGTGACCTGGCCGCAGCCGACTACATGCAGTTCGCGGAACAGTTCAGCGAGTCGAAGCACGCCTCCTTCGACGTCCTGTGTGGTCTGTTCGACGCCGCCATCCTGGAAGTCGAAAATGCGGCAACCGGCGGGGCCTTTGAACGGCACTCCGGGCCAGCACTGGAGCAGACGCTGGCCACTGCGCCACCGGACATTCGCCAACGGGAAGCAAGACTGCGCTTTGCCGTTGAGTCGGTGAGATCGCTCGAGTTCCAGGTGCTTGGAATGGTCGGTACGGGCTATGGCCGGCAACGGCTTCCGTTCCCGAAAGAACAGATCCGCAGCGAGATCCTCTGCCATGGCCTGGGCGCCCATGCCATGTTCGCCGGGACGCGCACGGTACTCGACATTGGCGGCCAGGACACCAAGGCGATTCAGGTTGATGGCACCGGCATCGTCACGAGTTTCCAGATGAATGACCGGTGTGCGGCGGGATGTGGCCGCTACTTGGGCTATATCGCCGACGAAATGAACATCGGGTTGCATGAACTCGGCAGGCTGGCACAGGAGAGCACTTGCAGCGTAAAGATCAACAGCACCTGCACGGTTTTTGCCGGAGCCGAACTGCGGGATCGCCTGTCTCTCGGGCAGAAGCGGGCGGACATCCTGGCGGGTCTGCACCGGGCGATCATGTTGCGGGCGATGTCACTACTGGCGCGTTCCGGGGGAATTTCCGATGAATTCACGTTTACCGGGGGAGTGGCCCGTAACCCCGCCGCGGTTTCTGCCCTGAAAGGCTTGGTCCAACAAAACTATGGCGTGCGAACCTTAAATATCTCTCCGGAGTCCATTTATACCGGGGCCCTGGGGGCGGCGCTATTTGCACAGCGTGCGGCCGACGAAAGGAATGCCGCATGAAGGCCGGAGAGAGCATCTTCGCCGCGGGCATCGATGTGGGCTCGAGTGCAGTCAAGTTTGCGCTGGTACGGACTTTTGAAGACGGGGCTGTGAGCGTGCTGGCTCTGCACAACGAGCGCATCCGCCGGCGCGACCTGCGGAAGGTGATTCGGGAAGGCTATGAGGTGTCTCTGGAAGCCGCTGGAGTGCGCCAGAACGAGATTGCTTATACCGCGAGCACCGGGGAAGGCGAGTTGGTGGATTTCCGCCGGGGTCATTTCTACGGAATGACGACGCACGCACGAGGAGCCGTATTCCTTATGCCCGACACCGGCGCCGTGATCGACATCGGGGCCCTGCACGCACGTGCCATGCGGGTTGACGAGCGCAGCCGCGTAATGGCCTACCGGATGACCAGTCAGTGCGCGTCCGGTTCCGGACAGTTTCTCGAGAACGTTGCCCGCTACTTGGGCATCATGCTGGAGGACGTTGGACCTTTGTCGTGCGAAGCCAAGAATCCGGAATCGGTCAGCAGCATCTGTGCGGTGCTGGCGGAGACCGACGTGATCAACATGGTGAGCCGTGGCATCTCGCGCAGCGACATCCTGAAAGGAATTCACCTGTCGATGGCGGGGCGCTACACGAAGCTTCTGCGCTCGATCGATGCGTGCGGCGACGTGGCGATCACCGGCGGACTAGCCGCTGATATTGGGCTATGCCGTGCCTTGGAAGAGAAGATCGCCGAAGAAAAGCTGGCCATGCGCGTGCGTACTCACCCAAACTCGATCTACGCTGGAGCGATCGGGGCCGCGCTTTGGGGTGCGTACCGCCATCGTGTACTCGCGCAGCGCACAGAGGTGGTGGCATGAAGAGCACTCTCGAAAACAAGATTGCCGTGGTGACCGGTGGATCCGGCGCCATCGGGTCTGCCATCATCGCTGGCTTGGAACAGAAAGGAGCGTGCGCGGTATCGCTGGATATGACGCGTCCGGCGGCTGCGCCCTTTCAGGCTTGTGATGTGCGGGACGATGGTTCAGTGGCTGCGGCGATCGCAAAGGTGCAGGATACTTACGGACGCCTTGATCTGGTGGTACACGCGGCGGGAGTCTCCCGCGAAGCGGTTGTCTGGAAGCTTGCTGTGGAGGACTGGGATTTTGTGCAAAGCGTGAACTTGCGTGGGGCTTTCCTTCTGCTACGCCATGCCATCCCTGTGATGCGAGCCGTCGAAGGCGGACGGATCGTGCTCATCGGCTCCATCAATGGTTCGCGCGGAAAGTTCGGCACGTCCGCGTATTCGGCAAGCAAGGCTGGTTTGATCGCTCTGGCCAGGACAGTCGCGCGCGAGGTTGCCCGCCTGAAGATTCTCATCAACGTCGTCGAGCCGGGATGGGTGCGTACACCGCTCACCGACAGCCTGCCGCAGGCGGTCCGCGACGCTGCCTTAGCGGAAAGTCTGGTGGGAAGATACGTCGAGCCTGCGGACGTGGCTGCCGCGGTCTCGTTTCTTTGTGGACCCGGGGCGCAGCAGATTACAGGACAGATCCTTCGCGTCGATGGGGGACAGTCGCTCGGCAGTGTTTGAGACAGGAGCTATATGGCTACCAAACCTCTGGAAGAACCGGGAGTCCTGGAGACGGACAGTACCCTGGTACGACTTATGAACGAGCATGACTTGGAAGCAGTCGTCGCGATTGATGCAGTAGCCAGCGGGCGGCGGCGTCCCCGCTATTTCGAACTGATGTTGGAACGGGCGGTGAAACAAGCGGCGCTGCAAGTCTCGCTGGCTGCGGAAGGGGATGGGCACGTCGTCGGATTCGTCATCGCATCGCTTTACTATGGCGAGTACGGCGTCAGCGAGCCCACCGCTTCGCTCGATGCCATTGGTGTGGATAAGGCACACCGCGGCCAACATGTAGGCAAAGCCTTACTGCGGCAGTTGCGGCTGAATCTATCGGCGCTCCGAGTCACGACGCTGCGCACCGAAGTATCCTGGGATGATTTTGATCTTCTCGCTTTCTTCAAGAAAGAAGGATTCGCCCCGGCGCACCGTCTCTGCCTGGATTGTGCGCTCGACCCCACGCGTTTTGAGTGACGCGCACCTAAGGAGGATCGTATGTCAGAAGCGACTCAGGCCTCTGTACGTTGTCCCCGCTGCGGTAAGCTGAGCGCCACCGCGGACAAGTTCTGCGCCGAGTGCGGACGGTTTCTCCGCGACGCTTCGATTGACCAGCGGCTTCTTTTGGCCGCGGTGCATGAACGCGAGGGACGGGGTCGGGAGGCACGGCAGGAGCTTCAGCACTTGCTTGATGCCGAACCCGACAACGTCCTAGGTAACCACCAACTCGGAAACCTTTTGTTCCACGAAGGTCTGCTGGACCAGGCCATCGAACACTATCGCCGGGCCGTGACAGCCTCGTCGACATTTGTTTTGGCCTACTATGATCTCGGGGTCGCTTACTACCATAGAGGCAACATGCCGGAGGCGGCGGTCGCCTTCCGCCGCTGTCTCGACATTAATCCTAACTACAACGCCGCTCACTACCGGCTTGCCCTGGCGCTGTTTCACCAGGGACAGCTTGCAGAGGCCCGTGAGCACTTCGAGCTTTCGGCGACCCTGACGCCGGAATACGTAATGGCCCACTATCACCTGGGCGTGATTCACGAGCGCGAAGGCGAGACCGAGATCGCTCGTCGGGAATTCGAACGGAGCCTGGAAGAGGGGGTTCACGAACTGAGCAGTCTGTTCCACCTTTCCTTGATCCGTCGTGCGCAGGGCGACAACGCAGGAGCAGACGAGCTTTTGAGACGGGCGGGTGAGTTTGGCAAGTTGCATCCGACGGCATCCGAAATCCGCCGATAGACGAGAGCATGCGCATGGGAATCTCCGTGGGAAACGGCCTCATCTTCGACTGGGCACGAGCGGGCCCACGGACTACTTCCTGGCCGGCACACGTCATGCTCGACGATGAGACGCTGCGGGACGGTCTTCAGAGCCCCTCTGTTACCGATCCGCCAGTAGGGGCAAAGATTGAGATTCTCCATCTCATGGAGAATCTCGGAATTGAAACTGTTGATGTCGGTCTGCCCGGAGCGGGCACACGCCAGCGTGAAGCGGTACTCGCGCTCTGCCGCGAGATCTCCGACCGGCGGATGCACATCCGCCCCAACTGTGCCGCCCGCACCATGATGGTGGACATTCGTCCCATCGCAGAGGCATCGCAACTGACGGGCGTGCCGATTGAGGCTTGTTTATTTATCGGTAGCAGTCCCATCCGGCAGTACGCGGAAGAGTGGACCCTCGATCAAATTCAGCGCCACACCCGGGAAGCAATCCGCTTTGCCGTAAAGGAAGGCCTCCACGTGATGTACGTGACTGAGGACACCGTACGATCTTCGCCGGCGCACCTGCGTATCTTGTTTGCCGAAGCGATCGAGGCTGGGGCCAAGCGACTGTGTCTCTGCGACACCTGTGGTGCTGCGACTCCGGAGGCGGTCTGGAACCTGGTGTCCTGGGTTAAGAAGTTCTTGGCTGAGACCGGGGCCGACCTCGGCATCGACTGGCACGGTCACCGCGATCGTGGCCTCGATTTGGCGAACACGCTGGCCGCCATTGAGGCGGGGGCATCACGCGTGCACGGCACCGCGCTCGGAATCGGCGAGCGCGTGGGAAACACGCCGATGGAACAGTTGCTGGTTAATCTCAACCTGCTCGGCATGAGGCACGACGACCTCAGTTCTCTGCAGAAGTATGTGGACTCGGTTTCGGCCGCGACCTCCATTCCCGTCCAAGCGAACACCCCGGTGGTCGGACGCGATGCCTTCCGCACCGCCACCGGCGTCCACGCGGCGGCCATCATCAAAGCTCAGAAGAAGGGTGATCGCTGGCTGACCGACAACGTCTATTCAGGAGTTCCAGCAAGCCTGATCGGACGGAATCAGGAAATTGAGATCGGGCCCATGTCGGGCAGTTCGAACGTTATCTTCTATCTGTCACAAAGGGGAATCGTGCCGGGCCATGAACTCATACAGGCCGTCCTGCTAGCTGCCAAAGAATCCAACCGGATTCTGCAGGAACCGGAAATCCTGGCCATAGTGCGGCGTTTTGAAAATGTGACCTCGTAGCTGCTCAGGGAGCGTGAGCCCGTGAGCACGGCGAGCAGCACCAGCCGTTCTCTCCGAACTGGCCAGAAATTGCTGTACGCCACGCGCTCCGCACTGGACTTAGCATTCAAGCAATTCGGCCAGTCATTCTCGGTGCTGTGTTCCAGAGCTGTCTGCCAGCCGCCTGTCTGCGATGCAATGGAAGTGCATCGGGAGCTGCGAGCCCATTAAAACCCGCAGAAAAAATGTGGCTGGCGAGGTTTTCCCGTCAGCCCAAAGATTGCTAGCCCCAGTTTCGGCCAGATTACAGTTATTGCAGGTTACTTTAGTGACCTTGCGGTCTCAGGTGCCTTAGGTTGTACTACCGGTGGTCGGCAAGCGGTGGACTTGGGTGGGCACAAGAACAGCGGGCCGCCGTCCGCGGCGGGAACCTGTTGGACGGTAGCCGCAATGAATGTGCCCACTAGACCTATCATCAGGATCGAAATCCTGATTGCCAGCTTTGAATTCATCTTTGCCTTCATTGTCGTACTCCTTTTTTGTTCCTGGGATTTTGTTTTCTTGCTCGGCTTGCCCGTCGCAAGTGACTTTGGTAATGCAAGCTGCGTTCCAAATCCAACACATTGGTCTGCCGCGTACAGTCACCAGAATTTCCCAACAAAAACGACGGTAAATCCAGGTTTTCTGCCCATTTGGGCCCCGACCCTCTTCCGGCCGGGGTCCAAGAACTCAAACAAAAGCGCTCGTGGCTAACATTTATGTTAGGTACGGGGGACGGCAGAGCCAGGGGGGCCGCGTATACTCATTGCGTCATGGGCGATTCGGGTGAAGCGGGTGTCGCTCCTACGAGCGGGGCACGGCTGGAAGCTGTCAGCGGACCTCTCAAGGGGAAGCTGTTCCTCCTGACCAGTGATGAGGTCTGGATCGGTCGCGATCCGTCCAATGAGGTCTCCCTGCTCGACTCGCTCGTATCTCGACGCCACTGCGTCATCCGGAAGGAAGCGAACGCATTCCGGCTTCAGGATCTGGAGAGCCGCAACAACACCTTTGTCAGCGGGGTACCCGTAAGGGAGAGGGTTCTGGTCCACGGGGACCAGATCCGGGTCGGCAACTCGATTCTCATCTTCCAGGGTGCAAATAGCGAGTCCGCTCCCGGCAACGCCTCCCTGCAGCTCGATGCGACTCCGGTGCCTGGCGCCGTGACCGTAATACTGCGAAAAGAGGATGCGCTGTACCTGCAGCCTGCACGGCCTGACGGCCTGCCCGCCACGGCGAAGACGGTTCGCGATCTCAACGTGCTGCTCGAGTTCAGCCGGACCTTGAACTCGGTGCGCGGCCTGGCGGCTCTACAAGAAAAAGTGCTGGAGGCTGTTCTCGCGATTGTCCCCGCGGATCAAGCTGCTGTTTTATTGACTGAAAATGGGGTCGCAGGATTCTCTTCGATCCTGGGTAGGGACCGCCGGCTGGGACGCAATCGACCGATTCATGCCAGCCAGACCATTCTGAACCGCGTTCTGGAGGAGAATCTCGCGGTGCTTTCGAACGATGTACAAAGCGACGATGCCTACCGGGAGGCCGAGAGCTTGCTGGAACGCCGGGTCCACTCGGTGTTGGCTGTGCCTCTCGAGGTGCAAGACAAAGTGTTGGGCGTGATGTACCTGGACGCGAGTTCTCCGGGCGCGCGCTTCGACTCGGAGCTTCTGCAATTGGTCACGACGCTGGGAAACATTACTGCGCTCGCAATTGAGAACGCGCGGCACGTCGAGAGGCTGGGAGGTGAGAACCGCCGCCTGACCGAGGAACTGAGCATCCACCACAGCATGATCGGGGAAAGCAAGGCCATGCACGAGGTGTATGCATTCGTCTCCCGTGTGGCGGGGCGGGATTCGACGGTCCTGATCTCAGGCGAGAGCGGCACTGGAAAGGAACTGGTCGCGCGAGCCGTCCACATGAATAGTGGCCGGGCCGACAAGCCATTTGTCGCTATTAACTGCGCGGCCATCACTGAAACGTTGTTGGAAAGCGAGCTGTTCGGACACGAACGAGGGGCTTTTACCGGTGCGGTTTCGCAGAAGAAAGGAAAGCTTGAGGTCGCCGAAGGCGGCACAGTTTTTCTGGACGAGATCGGGGAGTTGGCTGTCCCCATGCAGGCCAAGCTCCTGCGGGTTCTGCAGGAGCGGGAATTCGAACGAGTAGGCGGTACGCGTCCCATCAAACTCGACGTCCGACTGATCGCCGCGACGAATCGTGATCTGAAGGAGGCATCCCGCACGGGAGCTTTTCGGCCGGACCTCTATTATCGTCTCAATGTCGTATCGCTCCACATGCCGGCGCTGCGGGAGCGGAGAGAGGATATTCCAATGCTGGCGGCATTCTTCGCGGCGCACTACGGCGAGAAGGTGAAGCGGCGCGTGGCGGGCATCTCTCCAGAGGCTCGAGCCTGCCTCGTGCGCTACGACTGGCCGGGCAACGTGCGCGAACTGGAGAACGCCATCGAGCGGGCAGTGGTCCTGGGCTCGACCGAATTGATCCTCGGGGAGGATCTGCCGGACTCTATTTTGGAAGAAACAGCCGCCTCCGGAGAGCCCGTGAGCGCGCTCCACGATGGGATCCGCCAGGCGAAGAAGGTGCTGATTGAGGGGGCCATCGAGCAAGCAAACGGAAATTACACAGAGGCTGCCCGAATACTCGGGGTGCATCCCAACCACTTATTCCGCCTTATTCGCACACTGAACCTCAAGCCGAAGCGCCAGCGTCACGCGTAAGAGAGAGAAGAAGGGTAATCGTTTCGATCTTTATTTCAGGCCCCGCACCAGAAACAGATTGGCAAGGTCGCGCTGGAAGGTAGTGGCGCAGGCTTTTCCGTCTGCGGATAAAGCCAATGGCCCGAGGAACTGAGCTCCTGGTTCAGGAACCTTCACTACCAGCCAAGGCTCTTTGCGACGCGTGGTCACCTCGAGACGGCTGATCTTGATGCTGGCGGGCTCACGCTGTTGCAGAAACAGGTATCGTCCATCACCGCTCCATCGCACGACACTTTCGCCCTGCAAGTCCGCGATGATTTTGGAATCCCCGCCGCCAACCGGAGAGAGCAGCAGCTTGCGCGGGTCCACGATGATGAACCACTTGCCATCGGGAGAAACCCGCGTGCCCCGCGTTCCTTCGGGCGTGAGGGGCGTGGATTTATTCGTTTCCAGGTCGTACATCCAAGTGCGTGTCGGGTGACCGGTTTCATTGCCAGTGAACAGAATGCGCTTGTTGTCGAGGAACCACTCTACGCCGTCGAAGTGCATGCCTTCGATTTTTGGGAATCGCGATTCTCCGGGACCAGTAGGAAGCAACATCAGAGTGGAGATCTCCGCCACATGGTGGATGCAGGCAACCCATTTCCCATCCGGTGAAAGCGAAGGTCGGTTCCCGTAGCCAAGCTGTATGGCAGGAGAACCGTCTGTTTTCCTCAGGTAGATGGCGGAGTTGCGCCCCTGACCACTGGAAAGCTCGACGAAGACGAGGGATTGGGCGTCGTTCGAAAGGTCATACATCAAGGAAGAGTCCAGCCAGGCTAAATCGCGTTGTGCGGCGCCGTTCGGCGTTAAATAGAGGATACCGAGACGTGAATTGACGGTGGTCAGTAGGACGCGGCCATCGCGGGCTACATCTTGCATCACGATCATTCCGCCAGTCTGAGAAACCAGCCGTTCGGTGCCAGAGAGAGTAACGGCGTAGAGCGCTGGATCGCCGCCGGGCTGGCCGCCAGAGAACCAGACTTCGCGATTGTCGGGTGACCAGTTCAAGGCGCCGATGGCCCGCCATCCTCGGGAAAGAACTTGGCGGGGATGGTTTGAGCCGATCACGCACAGGGCATAATCGCCAACTTCGACATCAAAATCGAAGAACGCAACCAGTTTTCCATCCGCCGAAACGCGCGGCATCATGGGCGGCCGCTTTTCCGTCTCGTACAACACCGTCCCGATGGGATATTCCAGACGGAACTTTCCACCGAGAGCGCGCACTACGGCGAGCGATTCTCCGTCGGGCCCCCAATCCGCGCCACTCACGCCTTCCAGCACCTCGCGGGGCGCGCCACCACCGAAGGGAACGCGGGCGAGGGTGCCGACGTCCTCTCCGCCTAACAGAATCGCCATCTTTCCGCTGGGTGAGATCGCGAGTACTCGCGCACTGGGGAGCGCTAACGGTTGCGCTTCGCGGTTGCCGGGCTGCGCGGAAAATAACGTGGAAGGGGATCCGTCCCATTCAGCACTGTAGACAACCGTGTCACCAGGAGCGAACTTCGCAGACGTGACATCCCCCCGCCGAAACGTCAAGCGCCGGTACGACGGCGGCTCGGGAGGCGGACTGTATCTCCGCTCGTAAGAGATACGCAACCCGAGCCCAAGCAAAATTCCAGCCAGCAGCCCTGCGCCTGTCCAGAGCCGGATCCGCGACGCGCTACGCGGCCCTGGGGGCGCCGAACTCTGAAGAGCGAACTTGCTGGAATCCATTTCCTCCCGCAACTCTTCCAGAGCCACTTTCACGTCCGCCATGGTTTGCCAGCGGCGCTCGGGATCTTTTTTCAGACAGCGGCTGATGATGCGATCGAGCTCCGGGGGAACGTCCGCCACGGCTTGCGAGGCAGGCTGCGGATCTTTGTAGAGCACTGCGGACAGCGACGACAGCTTGGAACCACCCGCGAACGCACGTTGGCCGGCCGCCATTTCGTAGAGGACCGAGCCGAACGAAAAAACATCGGAGCGGGTGTCGACCTTTTTGCCGTCGGCCTGCTCGGGAGACATGTAGGCGACGGTCCCGAGGATCGTGCCCTCCTCGGTGAGGGGCGAGCCTTCGCCGTGCAGAGTTTCGGCATAGGCGTCGGCGCCCGCGGGTTCGCCGAGCTTGGCTAAACCGAAATCCAGAATCTTGACCACGCCCTGTGGAGTGACGATCACGTTCGATGGCTTAAGGTCACGATGCACGATTCCAGCCGCGTGAGCAGCGGCCAGCGCGTCCGCGATCTGGACAGCGTATTTCAACACATCCCGAATCCGGAGCCCCTTCCGCCCAATCAGGTGATCGAGGGTATCTCCCGCCACGTACTCCATGGCGATGTAGGAGAGCGGCTTTCCATCGATCTCCTGCGTATCGATGTCGTAGATCGTGACGATATTCGGATGGTTCAAGGATGACGCTGCCTTGGCTTCCTGAACGAAGCGCCGCTCGCGTTCTGCGTTGAGAGCCACCGTGGACAGAATCTTGATCGCAGCAGTTCGTCCAAGCCGGGAATCCACCGCCTTGTAGACCACACCCATGCCACCAGCTCCGAGCTTGGCCTCGATGCGGTACGAGCGTAATGATTTGCCGATCATGGGCGCAGCCCTGAATGCGCGGTCCCGTGCGGCACGGAATCTGCACCGTCGCAGCCGCCACAAATGAACAGCCTCCTATGAAAGCCGTCATAAGCGTGCGGAGAAAGAACTTCATGGAGCAATCCGCTGGACGACTGCATCGTCCCTCGATAAAGCAGGCGCTGAAGCGATATGCCCGTGCTGGCTGAAGACTGGATGGCTGCAATTCTACCCCAGAAAGGCGATGCCTTGCTTTTTCGGGCGCGCGGCAAGTTCGTCGAACGTTCAAACTTGCCTCAGGAGAAAAGCGGTTCCGCCCGAGTGACGGGCAATCCTTCCATAATCTGGTAAGGGAAGGGTTGCCGCCCAACCGGGAGTTGACGGATTCGTCGCTGCATTTTTGTCACAGGAAAAAGAAGATATCCAGACCTCGTGCCCAGTTTATGGTTTCGTTATGGCCCGAGGAGCGATCATTTGAGGCAGATAGAAAAGTGAGCAGTAGTGCACAGACTCGGCCAGTGCCTCCGTGGAACCCTTGCATCGACGCGACGCCGCTCAAATCCGCGCCCGTGAGCCTCTCGCCGTACCGGGCAATAAATAATTAAGGATGAGCGGGCAGAAGGAGGCATCATGCGTACAACGGTTGCTATTCGCTCGTTGCTATTTTCGTTTGCCTTGCTGGCTTTTTCCCACGGTGCATTCGCTCAAATCGGGGTCGGCATTTCCGTGAATTTCGGCCCCCCGGCACTTCCCGTTTATGAGCAGCCAATCTGTCCCGACGACGGCTACCTATGGACACCCGGCTACTGGGCCTATGACGACGACGATGGCTACTACTGGGTGCCGGGGACGTGGGTCGAGGCACCCCAGGTCGGCTACTTATGGACCCCAGGTTATTGGGGCTGGGGAGGCAGCGCGTTCCTTTTCCATGAAGGATATTGGGGCCCAGAGGTGGGCTTCTACGGCGGCATCAACTATGGCTTCGGCTACGGCGGTGTTGGTTATGAAGGCGGCCGCTGGGAAGGTGGTCACTTCTCCTACAACACTTACGTGAATCACGTGAACACCACCATCATTCACAACACCTACAATACCAGGGTCACGAATGTGTCCGAAACTCACGTCAGCTACAACGGGGGTACGGGTGGGGTCGAATCGCGCCCGACGTCGCAGCAAGAGTCCTACGCTAACCAGCACCACGTCGGTCCGGTAGCCACGCAGACGCAGCACGTTCAGGCAGCGCGGAGTAATCCCGAGCTGCGTGCTTCCGCCAACCAGGGCAAGCCGCCCATCGCGGCTACGGCCAAACCCGGGGATTTCAAAACTGGCGTTGTGGCCACCAGACAAGCAGGCGGCGAATACAAGGCTCCTCCGGCGAATACGGAACGCGGCAATGAAGCGCGCCCTGCAAATGAAGCGCGTCCCAGCACGGAAAATCGCCCAGAAAATACTACCGAAGCTCGTCCCAACACCAAAAATCACGCCGCCGAATTGCAGCCGCACGCGTTCACGCCGCCAAACACCGGCAACGCCGCAACCGACAAGAAGTATCAGCAGCAACAGGATAAGCTAGCTACCAAGCAAGCACAGGATCACCAAAAACTCCAGCAGCAGCAGGAAAAAGAACACCAGCAAGCCACCAAGAAAAACTACAACGAAGCGCAAAAACAGCCGATGGAGCAGCGCCACACTCAACAAACGCAACAGCTTGAGCAAAAGCATGCCACTCAGCAGAAGCAGGTGGAGCAGCGCCAAGCGCCGCGCCAAACTGCACCAAAGCCGGAGAGCCGTCCTCCCGCGGAAAAGCCGCATTGATTGCGCCGCAGGCAGGCTGGATAGCCGCAGTCCTTGCAAGTCAAGCGACCAAACGAGCTGGTAACGATGCGTCGCATCGCTGCCAGCCCGTTTTTTATTTTCCGCGCGTCGTGAGGAATGCCATTGGGCGAGTGACGGGTAAACAGGAAGCAGCCGAATTACTTCTCGTTTGCCGACGACGCACGAAGTGGAATCGAAACCCTTGAACGTATGGCTGAAAAGCGAGGAGCTTCTCCGGAACAAAACTACTCGGATGAGAGGTTTGCCGGATAGCGAGCAGCCCAGGGCCGTGCGGCCTCGAGTTGGGCGACCAGGCGGAAAAGCGTGGCCTCGTCACCGAATCACCCCACAAAGTGCGTGGCCGACCGGCAGCCCTTCTGCGTTCGAGAACAGAGGCACCGACATCGCGAGCTGGCCCGTCACGTTGCAGACCGGCGTGAAGGGAACGAACGCGACTGCCCGCTGCAAGCCGTACATCGGATTTCCCGGCGGCGCGTCGAAGCTGTCGAGCGGCAACGGTGGCTCCCCTAGAGTCGGCGTGAGCCAAATATCGTAGCTTGCAAAGAATCGCGCGATTTTGCGGGCGATGCGTTGCAGTATGTTCACGGCACCCAGATAGGCTGGCCCGCTCAGAGCGCGTCCTTGCTGGGCCAGTTCCCAAGTGAGTTCTTCAAATCGATCCGGAGTGGGCCTTTGTTGCGTTAAGAACGCGGCGCCCTCAACAATAGATGCGCAGCCCACCGACCAGACAACGGTAAAGGAGTTCTCACAGGGGGATGATACGACTTGCGCATAATGGCGCGACTGGTCAAACTTGCACACTTTGAGAAATAGTGTAGGGAGTACTGTTTCAAGATAAGGACCGGGACTCAAGGGAGCAGATTTGGAACTGCTGCGAAGCGGAAGCAAGATGGCAGGTGAACAACATGTCAAACTCCATGAAGCTAGTGCTCGGCGGAATTTCCCTGATGGTAATTGGAGTTTCCGCTTTTCTTCATTCGCTGGGATCCGGCGGGGGATACGGCGCAACGCTAACGTTCGTCGCTGGAGCCGTCGTGTTCATGATCGGATGCGTCAAGTATTTCCTGAAGAAGCGCACAAAACACCACAATGCACAGTGATCAGCACGCAGATATCCAACCTAGAGCCTAATGGCATTCTCACCCAGTCTCTGGAAATGCAAATCGAAGATCGTCCTACCGGGCCTGCCAAATCAGACGATTGCTGAGATAGCCCATCTCACCATCAATCGTTAGTTGGTGCGATGGGGAATCCCAGGAATCCCTCTACTCAGGTCGGAACTCTTGCTGCAAGTCGAGGGGCCTGGCTTCATGATCGTGCGTCGACTCTCAGGACCCGGCACGGGGACGATTGGGGAGGCAAGAAGCTGGCTCGCCTCTATGAGGCTGAGATCACCGGAAACCGCGCGGAAATCCGACCGGGTCTCGTATTCTTGTTTGCTGATTGTCTTGAAGGCAAGGATGTTGCCGGGGAGGACGGATTGACTGAAGACCGTAATTACCTTAGACCGCCATTAAGAGGGTTGCGGACGCACAAGAAAGTCTCAGGCTCCAACTTGCTGAGCACAAATGCAAGCATGAGGACGTCAGCCAACGGACGTTTGGATATCCCCAGATGGTCGAACACGGAGAAACAGTCTGCCGTATTTTAGAAACTCGGGCGCGGTCATCAGCAGGCGATGACTTCGTAGCTATGTAGTACTGCTGGGTCACGCCATCTTCATCCAACTGAGAACTCCGTCGGAAACGGGGATCGATGAGGATTCCCTTCGAACCAGCCGTTGGTAAATGGTCAAGTAATCCTGCGCCATGCGCTCGGCGTTAAAATGCCGTTCAAAGTACCGTCGGCATTTCCTTCTGTCGATTTCTCCAAGTCTCTTCACTGCTTCTACAGCACCCTCCAAGTCAGGTACGATAAATCCTGTGACTCTGTCTTGCATGACCTCTGGAACGGAACCCAGCGGGTAAGCAATTACCGGCGTGCCGCAAGCCATGGCCTCAATCATCACTAAGCCAAAGGGCTCGCGCCAATTGATGGGAAAGAGAAGACCAGCAGCGTTGCCCAGGAACACGTTTGTCTCTGGATAGCCAACTTCGCCGATGAACTCAATGAGGGGATGATCAAGCAGCGGCTTGATAACGGTCTCAAAGTATTTCACATCAACTCGATCGATCTTGGCTGCGATCTTCAGCGGCATTTCAGCTCGTTTCGCGATCTCGATAGCCTGGTCTAAACCCTTCTCAGTCGAGGTCCGTCCGAGGAATGCGAGGTATTTGCCCTTTCCGCCGCCTAGAGAAAAAGATTCTCGCGGCAAACCATGATGGACCGTGCCTTGCCAATTCGCCCAAGGTAGAGGCTTACGCTGAGCATCTGAAATTGAGATCACCGGTATGTCCCTGAAGTGCCGATAAAGGGGCACCAAATCGGGAAGGTCGAGTCTGCCATGAAGGGTTGTAACATGCGCGATAGGCTGCCGGCGACTGAAAGGAAAGTGTAAATAATCAACGTGAAAATGAATTAAGTCGAAATTCTCTTTTTCGCTGAAGACCTGGTCCAGCATTAGCACATGATGCGCCAACTGGTCTACGCAGCTCGAATCCAGTCGCAAAGCTTTCTGGCAGGGCGCGACCAGACGGGCAGTGGTCAGGGAGTCGCCGCTCGCAAACAGAGTGACATCGTGGCCGAGACGGACCAATTCCTCCGTAAGCCACGATACGACACGCTCCGTACCCCCATATAGTTTGGGGGGAACGCTTTCGTAAAGTGGTGCAACCTGTGCGATTCTCATTGATCGGACCCCTTTGATTGGAGCTCTTGCTAACTGGTCCGGGTTCTAGAAGTCCTAGCTGCATCTGCAAGAATAATCCACAATCCATAGTTGCGAAATGTAGTTCTGAGCCACACTCATTGCTATGGTCTGTTTCAAGCTTCAACCATCAGGTTCAAGAAGGGGTCATCTTTTTTCTGGCTGAGCAGCCTCACTTGGGGAAAGAGCAATCCCACCCAGTACTTCCTTCTTTGGTGCCTCTTTCTGGATGTTGACACTTCCCATTAAGTGCGCGCCTTCCTCAATGGAGATGCGCTGAGTCGTGATATCGCCCACGACAATGGCCGACTGCTTTAAGTCGACCCGGTCGCTCGCATGAATAGTGCCTTCCAGCTTACCCTGCACGATTACAGCGCAAGCATTGACGTTGGCTTTCACGCTCCCGTTCGGTCCGATGATCAGACGGTTTCCTTTCGGGTCGATGGTGCCTTCTACCTGGCCATCTATATAAAGGTCTTCGCTGCACGAGAGTTCCCCTTTAATCACAATCGACTTGCCGATGCGGGTCATGTCCCCGCGGGTAGTACCCGGCGCTTTGAGCGTTTCCATGAGTGCAACCTCCTGGGAAAACTGCTCGGGAGAGTTTGATTCTGATTCTACTCCAATGCATACGACTCCACGGCGGCAGAGGCAGGGTTCCGGGGAGGGCAGTCTAGAAGCGACTACTCACTCCAGAACGAAAAGAGAGAGCGGGAAACCTCCCGCTCTCTCTTTTTGTTCGGACACTATAGGTTATGCCGCTTTCTTCTGCGCCGCCTTCCACTTCGCCCAGCGTGCCTTTTGGGCTGCCGCGATTTTACGCCGTGCTGCCGCTGACATCGTGCGTCTTTTTCCTACCGACTTCCTCGCGCCAGATGGGCCACTGCCATCGAGCTTGCGCAGGACTGAAATCGCTCTATCCAGCTTCCTGACCTGCCCTGCCATCCGACTCCGTTCCTGCACCAAACCCCTCAACGCATCCGCGAGATTCGCCATCTTTGCCCCCTCAAGTGAATAACTGCCGCACCTAATATTACACGCCGTAAGCAGTGGGCAAGGCAAGAAGCTCCAGGAGGGAGAAGCCCGGGTGGGTAGCACGCGGGCCCCGCATTATCCTGACGCTCTAGGGAACCTCTGAGCAACCATCAATTTTGAAGGCGGCGGGATTCGAACTATTCAGCGTGTTGACAACACGTAAGTTATTGATTCTCCGTATGGCCAGAAGGGCTAAAAAGGCACCTTTGCCCATTCCATTGTACGTTTATTGTACGAAAATCTTTTCGCCCCGCGATCGAATCGGACGCCGTCACAGGCCGAGTATCCCACAGTTTCGGTTCGGCCCATAAAAAAATTCACTATCTGGACTCTTCACGGCCGCGAGATTTTGCGTATTTCGACCGGTCCCTGCCCGTTGATCGCAACAAATTTGTTGACCAGGAAGTACTGCTACGCGCTCTGTCCTCGTCGCAAGGACAGTGGCTGCCGTCCGCGTCCAGGCCTCGTACAGAAGCGGGAGAACAGGCGGGCACATGTCAGATCACGGGCACTCAGAGCAGGGGAAATCCTCTGCGATTTCTTTCTCGGGCACGCCCTTGCGGAACAGAGAGGCAACATGCTGAAGCGGAATCCGAGTTCCGCGAAAAACTTGTTCTCCGCTCAAGACGTCCGGTACGGCGACAATTCGCTCCCGAGCCCAGGCCATACTCTTCCTCACGGCAAATATATCATTCTGGTCGGATAATTTGGATCTGTAGGATGCGAAAGCAGCCGCTATTCCTGGTAGCAACGAAATTTGGAAACTAAAGACTTATGGCTCGACCGGAATCCAAAATGTTCAAGAAGATGAGGTCTTGCGACGCTGCTTCAGGCGGAACCGAGCGCCTATTTTCCTCACCGTTGTGCTCGCGTTGCTGCATCGCCTTTTCCAATTCCTTCTGGTGATCAATAAGCAGAGCATGAATCTTACGGTGCGTCTCGTCGCTGATGGCGTGAATCTGCGGACCAAGCTCCTTCCGCGAAGCCGTCGGATTCTTATCGAGCAGCGCTTGAATCCTGTCATGGTGCTCCTCAAGCAGAGGACGGACCTGCTGCTGCTGTTCCCGAGTCAACTGCAGATCTTTCGTAAGGCGGGCGAGTTCCTGGTCGATCGATTGCGGCGTATGGATATGCTGAAGCTGCTCGCGGGCGGACGGCTGCTGTGCCCCATTATCCTGAGTTAAGGCAAGGCCGACGATTCCGAGCATGAGAATAATTCCATATACAAGCGTTAAGCGTCTATTTTGCATGGACAGCAATCTCTTGAGAGTCCTCGACCCGACTCCAGACCAAAATGTCGTTCGATGATGCCGCGAGCATGCTGCACTTCATGACTCGACGGAGGAACTTTCAGCGCCCGGTCGATCTCTTCTGCATCGCTGAAAGAGCGCGTCACAAGTTTCGTCGTGCGTCCCCGGTCTGGGAGAAAATGCCCCGCCCCTCCACTTCGGGGCAGGGCCGTACGCCAAAGAGCGCGAGGAACGCCTACGGTCGGGTGATGAAACTACATGCCACTCTGATCAAAGATCAACGATTCTTTGTCACGACTGAAGTCGATCTCTTTGAGCGTTTTGGCATTGGCGCTGGTGGTGTCAGTCACGATGTCGTCAACCACGTGCGCGTCATTCGTCTTCAATGTTCCTGGCACCGTGGCAACAGTCTTTCCATCGCGCACGAAATTCACCTGTACCTCCGGACCAGTTCCTTGCCACTCGACCTTGTAGTCGCCGGGTTTGAGTTGCGTGCCACCGACTTGTACGGAGTCCGGAATCTCAACTGAGTGCTGATTCTTGTTCCGTGCCAAAGCACCCAGTGGGGACAGTAAAGCGAGCATGAATAAAAGTGCTGTGCACTTTATTTGTTTCATTGTGCGAGTTCTCCTTTGGAAAGTTAAGAGCAGTTCCAACCCGTATGAGATGAAACCGCTGATTCAGACACTGAATGTCTTTTGTCAATAGATGCCGATCAATCGATTTGAGGTGCATCCACGCGCACTTCGTGATGTAACTTTGAGTAAATCTTCGTAGTTATTTATTGAATCGCATGGAAAAAACTTCTGTTCGAGTGTCAACATGTTGACGCGCTGCTCCTCTAACGATCGAAGACATCGGTTCCGGTGGTTCGACAGTGCAGCAGGCGTGCAAATAGCCGCCATGGAATCAGCCTTGCTTCAAGTCACTTTATTACCGGGTCCGAGGGAATCGCCTCGAAACCTGCCACTTCTTCCATCCTCCGCAATACCGCAGAGAAATCCTCGTCAACGTTGCCAGCCAATTCCTCGGAGTTTACGTGAAACGCGGCTTCTGTCGCCGGCATAAAGACGTGTTGTTTTGCCGCCGCGCTCAGAATTAATGCGAAATCCTTGTTCATCAGGCGCAGAGGAAACTGAGGACGGTAGTCGTTGACCATCGCACTCGCCATTTTTCCCAGATGCGCCGGAGCGACCACAGCTGTTTGCGATAATGCCCGGAGCAACCGCTCACGATCGAGACCGATCTTCTCTCCAAGGGCGACCGCCTCCGCAATAGCCTGCATGCCAACTCCCAACAGCGTATTGACAACCAACTTCATCGCTGTGCCAGAGCCTGCACCTCCCAGAAGAAAATACTGCTTCGCGACCGCCTGGAATATGGGTTCAGCTGCGCGGAACAAGTCTCCATCGCCGCCTGCAAGCAGCGTCAAGGTGCCTTGCTCGGCGGCGGGAGTGCTGCCCGAAATAGCGACGTCCAACACCTGAATACCACCTCTGGCGCCAAGGCTGTGCAGTTCGCGTGAGGTATCCGGGGAGATCGTGCTCATCTCAAGTACGACAGTTCCAGGACGTGCGCCAGCAAAAACTCCCTCTGCTCCTGTATATACGCTGCGAACTGCCTCATCGTTGGTCAGGCAGGAGAGAACCACATCGACGGTGCTCGCCAGTTCCCGAATGCTCTTCGCCACGATGCCACCCTGCGTAGTGATCGTTTTCGCTGTATCGAGATTCCTGTCGTATACGGACACTTGGTATCCGTGGCCGAGCAGGCGTTGTGCGATGCGGTTCCCCATGTTGCCTAAGCCAATGAATCCGAGTTTCGTCTGATTTGGAGTAAGACTTTTCATAGCAGTTCCTTTGAAATAGCAAGCGTTCGATGAAGCGTCAGCCACGCCTTGTCCAAGAGCAGGTTTCTTGCCATAACGGAGGAGTGTCGCTTTCAACCCAACGCTCGTCTTTGTTGGATGGTTGCCTGAGAACGCTCGTATTGAGGCCAGTGGAAATCCGCGGCCTGTCAACATGAGGACGTTGCGTCATCCGGAGGACGAATCTTCCAAGTATTTTTGACACCATCCCAACGAACCATCCAACTGTCGCCACTGAAAGCACTCAACTACCCACCTGGCGGTGGATTGGAACGCGGCTTGCATTTGGCGTGAATGCCCGGGTATCCGGGCCATTCTTTGTGTTCATCAGGAGGAAGAAACAATGGCAAAGTCTCTTTGTGTTCTGATAGTAGTTCTGGTCGCAACCATGATTGGGTATTCACAGGAAACGGCAAGCGAATATGTCTCGCCGTCGGAGGACGTTCCGTCAGGTAAAGCTCCCAAGATGCAGGTTCAATTACTGAACCCGGGAGAATCGACAAAACAATATGCGGTGATCTTCTACGAGGGAGACGAGGCTTTTTCGGGACTGCTGGAGTTTGCGGAGAAGTATCAGGTGAAGAGCGCTCATTTCACTGCCATCGGCGCACTGAGTGGAGCAACGCTCGGGTGGTTCGATCCGGAGCGTAAAATGTACAAGAAGATTCCCATCAATGGTCAGCATGAAGTGGTTGGGATGAGCGGGGACATAGCGCTCTATCAGGGAAAGCCCGTAGTCCATACACATGTGGTGTTGGGCAGTGCAGACGGAACAACACGCGCCGGCCATGTTCTCGCCGCGTACGTATCCCCGACGCTGGAAGTGATGGTGACGGTCGATCCAATCACGATGCAAAAACGGTTTGATCCGGCAACTGATCTGACGTTGATTGATCCAGTTTCGAAGTAACAGCAAACCAAAAGCACGCGTTCGGGTGCACCGGCGCAAGAGGAGTTCGTCATGACTATCAATAACACGAATGGGAATCAATCATCCTTCGGCTGCACCGATCAATTGCCTTTGCCGAACAGCGCGAGTCCGGATTCCGGTTTCAGCAGGCGAGAGTTTGTCGGCATGGCTGCCGCATCCTTGCTGATGGCCGGGAGGGTAAGCGGGTCCGCGGAAGGCAATCGCAAGAACGGAATTCCGTATCGAACGCTAGGCCACACCGGTGAACAGGTTTCAGTGATCGGTCTCGGTGGGTATCACCTGGCTCGACAAAGCGATCCGCAAGAGAGCATTCGGATCATTCGGACGGGAATCGACGAAGGAATCAATTTCCTCGACAACTGCTGGGACTACAACGGAGGAGAGAGCGAAACTCGAATGGGCAAAGCCTTGCGCGACGGTTATCGCGGGAAGGCGTTTTTGATGACCAAGATCGATGGTCGCACCAAGACTGCTGCAGCCGCCCAACTCAATGAATCGCTGCGGAGATTGCAGACTGATCGAATTGACTTACTACAGTTCCATGAAGTGATTCGTGATTCTGATCCGGAGCGTATTTTTGCCGAGGGCGGTGGCATGGAGGCTGTACTGGAAGCCAAGAAGGCAGGCAAGGTCCGTTTTATCGGCTTCACAGGCCACAAGAGTCCAGACATTCATCTGAAGATGCTGGCCACAGCCTTGAAACACGGCTTCAAGTTTGATGCGGTTCAGATGCCTCTTAATGTGATGGACGCTCACTTCGACAGTTTCGAAAAGCGAGTCCTCCCGGTTTTAACTCAGAACGCCATTGGGGTTCTTGGCATGAAACCAATGGGCGACCACGTCATCCTTGAGAGTAAGACCGTTGCACCGACCGAGTGTCTCTACTACGCGATGAATCTCCCGACCAGTGTCGTCATCACGGGTTGCGATTCAATGCCGATCCTTCAACAGGCTCTCCACGCGGCCCGCAGCTTCAAGCCGATGGATTCTTCCCAAGTTGCAACGCTTCTTGCAAAAACCTCAAAGGCTGCGGAGGCAGGCCAGTTCGAACTTTACAAGACGAGTCACCAGTTTGATGGCACGTACGCCAATCCGCAATGGCTTGGCTAAGAGACGGACGTCTTAGAGTCTCTTGTCGAATGCCAACCCGGTTCGCTTCAGGCCGCAGTCATTACGAAGAAGGTTTCGATCTGCGTCACTTCCTCGTCGGTAAGGCGCAACTCGCCCGCGCGCATGACTCCCTCTGCCTGACGCGCGTTGCGGGCTCCGACGATGGCTCCTGTCACGGCGGGATTGTGCACCGTCCAAGCGATTGCGACTTCTCCGGTAGAGCGATTGTGGCGTCTGGCAATCTTCTCCAAGCGTTCCACCACCGCCAGGTTCCGAGAGAGCTGCGGCTCGGTAAAGTCGGGATGAGTCCTTCGCCAATCGTCCATGGGCAGTTTGGTCGCACGCTCGCGGGTCATGGCACCGGTCAGCAAACCTGAAGCCATTGGAGAATAACCGATGACGCCAATTCCTTCCCGCAGACAGTACGGCAGAACCTGGTCTTCGATCTCGCGGTGCACCAGCGAATACCGAGGCTGCAGAGAAGTAACGGGAGCGATGGCCTGCGCGCGGCGCATTTGCTGGACATTGAAGTTGGAAACCCCTATCCAACGTACCTTTCCTTGCCGCTGCAGAGACGCAAGCGTTGACCATCCCTCTTCTAGTTCAGCTGAATCGGGATTAGGAGGCCAATGGATCTGGTAGAGATCGATTACCTCGACGGAAAGCCGACGGAGGCTGTCTTCGACTTCACGGCGGATCGAATCGGCGCTCAGCGAAATTCCCACATTGCCCTGCGTGTCCCAGCTCCGGCCACCCTTGGTAAAAACGTAGGGTCGCGGACCGGGCCAGCTCTTGAGCGCGCGGGCGACGACCTCCTCTGAGTGTCCTAAGCCGTAGACGGCGGCCGTATCAATCCAATTGACGCCGAGTTCAAGCGAGCGATGGATTGCTGCGATGGAATCATTGTCGTCCTGCGATCCCCATCCGAACTGCCAGCCTGAGCCGCCGATAGCCCATGCGCCATAGCCGACCGGAGTGATGTGCAGGTCAGAGTTGCCGAGCTTGCGAGTTTGCATTTTCAATCTCCTTCTAAAGTTCTATTCGATGGCTTCCCTCAGGGGAAGCCATTTGTTCTGGCTCAAGTGGTGCATTTGTATCTCCAACGGACCTTTGCACATGCAAGTCCCGTTCAATCGTTCTGGCGCATAGCTTTGCGCGCACTGCTCTCACCAGTGTCGCTTCCTCGTGAAGTCCCGTGGTGGTTCTTCTGTCCGCATGTCGTCAGCGCGTCGTACGCGTGACATGACACGCTAAGCGAGATCCACAATTCTCGCATTCAACGCAGAACTTAAGCTGACGGTTCTCTGGCAACTCGATTGCTCCTATCGTTCCCGGTTGCGCAAATCAGAACGGCATTCCAGCCGAGTCTGCGTTTGCGCGAGGAGAATTTATGGTGACATTGCTAAAGCAGAGTTTGGCCCTTTTACTGGTCGGTTCAACTATGTTAGCTACCGCTCCTGCAGGATTCGCCTACCCGGCTAATGACTCGGTGTCGTCGACTCCGGTTCAAACCGCGCAGAAAACGCCCGAACAATTGCAGCAACTGGTGGCGCCAATTGCGCTTTATCCGGACGCTTTGGTGGCACAGATATTGGCCGCCGCTACCTATCCCGACCAGATTGTGGAAGCTGATCGGTGGATGCAGCAGCATCCCGATCTGAAGGGAAAACAACTTGGTGACGAAGTAGACAAGCAGCCTTGGGATCCCAGCGTGAAGTCGCTCGTCGAGTTTCCTTCCGTATTAGCCAACATGGACAAGAATCTTTCCTGGACCTCGTCACTCGGCGACGCTTACGTCAACCAAGAGCAGGACGTGATGAACGCGGTTCAGGTAATGCGCGATCGTGCGGAAAAGGTCGGGAACTTAAAGAGCACGTCGCAGGAAAAGGTGACCCACGAGGGACAGACAATTGTGGTCGAACCCGCCGACCCTGAGATTGTTTACGTCCCGGAATACGATCCTTGGCTCGTGTACGGTGAGCCGATTGGGATCTGGCCGGGCTGGTATTCGTACCCAGGTCTGTTTCTTGCGGGCCCGGGAATTGGATTTGGCCTCGGCTTTGGAGTCGGCTTCTTTGGAGGATTTGGCTGGGGATGGCACCACTGGGGCTACGACTGGCATCACCACGGCATCATTTACAACCACACCACATACATCTCCCATAGCAGAGTCTTCGTCAATCGCAACACCTTCAATCATGCGGGTGGATTTCATGGCGGAGCGCCCGGGAGAGAATTTGGCGGAGCCTCACACGGATTTGCTGGGCATAACCAGGGCGGCATGCACTCTGGCGCCTTCAGCGGTTTTAGTCACGGCGGTGTCGCGAGGTCGAACTCCTTCGGCGGTCGGTCGAGTTTCGGCGGAGGGTTCCATGCTAGCGGTGGGTTTCATGGTGGCGGAGGCTTCCACGGCGGTGGAGGTCGCAGGTAGCTAGAGGGTCGTTGGATCATTGCGGTCTTTGGAAGTTGATCAGCAACACCTTATAGGGAGAACAAAACTATGCAGCACATTACAGTTCAAACGTTAGACGCATCGCAAAGACGCCGGCTCAGCACAACACTCGCTATCGGCGCGGTGTTAGTAGCCATAAACCTAGTTCCTTTGTCGTTCGCGCAGGAATCAACACAGCAGAGTTTCCCCTCGGCGGAAGCTGCAAGTTACGCGCTCTTCGTTGCGGTTCAAAGTGACAATGATCAGCCGCTAGCGCAGATTCTGGGAGGTGGGACGGAACTCGTCTCCACAGATGATAGGGCCGAAGACCAACTCGAGCGCGAGCAATTCGCCAAGAAATATGAAGAAATGCATCGCCTCGTGCGGGAACCCGATGGCACCACTGTTCTGTATGTCGGCGCCGAGAACTGGCCGTTCCCCGTTCCCCTGGCGTCGAAAGCTGGAGCGTGGTATTTCGATGCCGCGGCTGGTAAGGAAGAGGTCCTGTTTCGTCGAATCGGAGAAAATGAAGCAACCGCAATTGAAGCCTGTCACGCCCTGGTTCTAACTCGGCAACGGCAGGCGACCACAACAACAAACGATGATCCCGTCATTCAATATGCTCAGACTTTTGTTGTTACGCGCGGAATGAATGGCAGCGAAACTCCCGCGAGCAAGGAAGCACCATCAGGTCCGTTCCACGGATACTACTTCCGAGTGCTCAGTGGACAACCGAAGAGTGGAGCTAGCGCCAATGCGGGATTCACCTTCATAGCCTATCCCGCGGAGTACCGATCGTCAGGTGTGATGACGTTCGTGGTTAGCCAGGACAACGTTGTCTACGAGAAAGATCTCGGACCTGATACTGCGACACTGGCAAAGAAAACGACCGGCGGCACTCCTTCTTCGCGTTGGCATCCGGTGGAGTGACAGTCAGACGAGCGGTGAAGCGATGCCGGGCGAGCGCGATGCATCAAGGAATAAGGACCACGTCCATGACGACTGTCTTGCTGGTCATGATTGCGATGGCAATGTCGCAAGGTCTAGCCACAGCGCAGTCGTCATCTCTCCAACAAGAAGCGCCGTTGAATCCTTCGATTACGGTGCTGGACGCATCCGGGGCCAGCCCGGCATCATTCGTGCAGCCCGGGCCGTTAAATCTGGAAAAGACCACTCCGTGTAGCCTAAGCGTGCCCGACACCATCTCGCAACCTTCGGCGGAAGGTGACGGAACAACTTCGACCGGGACGCACGTGTCCTACCCCCTTTGTCTAATCGCTGCAAGTTCAGGCTCTTTCTGGGAACCACCTATTCGCCATACACCTTCGCGTCAGCAGGTTTTGAGGCGACTGAGGCTCAGGCCACGGACCAGTGGCCGCATTATGGCGGGGGTATGCAAGGTTGGGGCAAGCGATTTGGTGCGACTCTGGCGAACACAGAATCACGCAGGTTCATCCAGGGGTTTGCTTTGTCGACAATCTTGCATGAGGATCCTCGATATTTCCCCTCGCCTAAGAGAGGGCTCTTCCCGCGGTCATGGTATTCCGCAACCAGGGTGGTGATTACGAAGAACGACCGCGGCGAGAGTACGTTCAACACGTCCGAGTTCCTGGGCACGCTGCTCACCAACGCGCTACAAAATAGTTACTACCCGAGACAGGATCGGACGTTCGGGGATACGATGGATCGTTTTAGCGGCGCTCTGAGCTCGGATGTGATCGGGAATCTTCTCCGCGAATTTACGCCCGATATGAAGCGGCTTTTCCGCAGGCATGCTCCGAAGAAGGTCCTGAGGATCGAAGAGAAACTTCCCATCCCTGCTGAGGATATGCTTTAGGCTTATCGAACAAGCTGCTTCGCATCAGGATTACATTTGACAACCAGAAGGGTGGCGTCGTCGTCGAACCCAACTTCCCGAGAGAAATCAGTAACGTTCTCAAGGATATGGTTCATCAGTTGATCCGCGGACAGCATATGATCGTGTCGAATGAGGGCTGACAAACGTTCCATCCCAAATTCTTCTCCCAGTGAATTTTCTGCCTCGGTCACACCGTCGGTATAAAGAACCAGAATATCGCCGGCAGTGAAACTAGCCGGGTTGATGACACAACCAACGCTGTCGAACATTCCGATCGGAAAACAGGACGAGTTCATGGTAACAACATCATGAGTCTTCGCTTGAAACAGGAGGGCGGGATTGTGGCCACAATTGACGTAGCGAACGGACTGGCTGCGTGCATCAATCTCCGCCAGCAGCAAGGTTACATAGCGGTTACCGCCAGATACGGAATGTATCCCGCTATTCAACCGATTCACAACTTCCAGCATGTCTCGTTGATCCCTTGCTTCCAGCTGCACGGCAGCCGCCGTGGCGGACATCAGAAGGGCCGCAGGAACTCCCTTGCCGGCGACATCAGCAATCACTATCTGAATCGTGTGCTCGTCGATAGGTATGTAGTCGTAATAGTCGCCGCTTACACCTCTCGCAGGCTGCATCATTCCAGCGATGTCCAGTCCGGGGATGGAAGGCCGATGGAGGGGTAGAAACATCCTCTGAACCTGTGCGGCTAGTTCGACGTCCTGCAGAAGTTGATCACGCTGGTGGCGGACCGTTTTATCAAGCTGTTCTCTCTGTTTCACATATCTCTGGATGACGTAGACGACGAAGGTGAACCCCACGACAGCCGTGAGATTGTGCGCAATCCGCGCTTCGGGGCTTGGATAGGGAGGGCCGAAAAGGTCGTGCAAAAAGACGCAAGCCGCGATCAGCGCGTAACTAATCTGGGTGCGCAGGAACATGGCGCTTATCCCGAGAGGCAAGATGTAGAGATAGCCCAGCGAAACAGAAGAGACGATGAAGTCGGCATACGCAACCGCAGCAATCGACCCGAAGATGAGCATCGTGGGCAGCCATCGAGGGCCACCCGCGGCGACTTCCCGTCGCAATAGCGAACGTGAAGATAACGATGTTAAGGTTCCAGACTGAATTCCTGTCACTTCGGGCATAAACACCTCACCAGAATCAGTGAGTGCATTTCTGCGTCCAAAGTCCGAGAAATCATTGCTAGTCTCTGATGCGTCGTTTCCGTGAATCGGAAACGGGGAAACGCAGGAGAGTGAAGGTCACCCGTCTTTGAGACTCGGAGAGTCTGTGAGCCCGTTGCGATCGGGGCTGACCAAATAATGACGTAGAGTCTGTTGCTCGACATTCGAAGACCGTTCTTCCCGGCCCCCTTGGATTCTTCCATCGCGTTAGTCGATTCGTATCTCTGAGATCAAGGCCAGTAATTTCACAACACCGGATTGGAAGCCTACGTGCTTTTCTGGTACTTCGAAAGGAAAGCAGCCGACTACCGCGAGAGAACTGTATATCGAGGGCTATGGTGAATATCCGATGGATTGGCATTTGAAAGGCATAAGCGCGTTACTTTGTAGCTTTCTGCTAGCGGGCCCGCTTGTCGCGCAGCAGAACCTTGTTAGCGATCCTCCTGTGGCGGGGGACATCTTGACCCTGACCGCCGTATACGACCAACAAAAAGAACACAATGCCTTCTCCTACGCGGGCAAGACTGAGCCTCCGTTGATCCGGGTGTTGCCCGGTGAGACGATCCAGGTGCGATATGTGAACGACCTGCCTGCGCACTCAGACGAGAAATGCGCGATTGCGCTCTGCGAAAACATGAGCAATTTGCATTTTCACGGCCTGCACGTTTCACCCCAGAGTCCGCAAGATGATGTCCTGACAATGATGGCGATGCCGGGGCAAGAACTGAACTATCGAGTCGATGTACCGTTCGATGCGCCGCCCGGGCTGTATTGGTATCACACGCACCCGCACGGGGAAAGCGCTCGCCAGGATCTCGACGGCATGTCCGGCGCGATAGTGATTGAGGGCATTGACAGGTACTATCCGGAGCTTCGCAATATGCCAGAGCGAGTGCTCGTCCTCCGCGATCGGGTTATCGACGACGGCGATGATCGCAAGAAGATTCAAGAACAGCTTGAAATTCCGCGCGACCGCTGTGGCACGTCGACGGAGCAACATCTAGAGCGGGTCTTTACGATTAATGGCGCGGTCCGTCCGCAGATTCCGATTCGTCCGGGCGAGCGCCAGTTCTGGCGGATCGTGAATGCCTCTCCGGACCGTTACGCCGACATTCAGCTGGGAGGCCAGCAGTTGGAAACTATGGCACTCGACGGTATGCCGCTCTCATACCATGACAACAATCAGGGCACGCGCAGAGTGGGTCACATTCTCATTGCGCCGGCCGGACGTGTGGAGGCCATCGTTACTGGTCCGGGAGCGGGCACGCGCACCACCTTAAGCACCCGGTGCGTCGATACTGGACCGGATGGAGATAACAACCCGGCGATGGTGCTGGCTGATGTCGTGAGTAGTCCCCAGGCAGCAGAACCGGAGCGCAATGTGCCTGCCCTGAGCGGCCCAGCGGTTTACAAGAACTTTTCCAGCCAGCAGTTGGAAACCATCAAGGCACACGATCCCGACTTCACTGTCGTCTTCACCGAAGACAAGAACGGCTTCTATATCGATGGGAAGAAGTTTGCTATGGATTCGGCTCCCATGCTGCGTGCCCGAGTCGGATCCATGCAACACTGGCGCGTGGTAAATGCCACGGGCGAAGTGCATCCGTTCCACATCCATCAGGTGCACTTCCTGGCCTATGCGGTAAACGGATTTCCCTCAGAAGCGCCGGAATGGCTTGATACCGTCAACGTGCCCTACGGTGGCACTGTGGACCTCATTATGGACTTCACCGACCCCGTGATCCGGGGAGTGTCTGTCTTTCACTGCCACCTGCTGAGCCATGAAGACAAGGGCATGATGGCGAAGATTGTCTTCGAATGAAGGCGCCGAATGAAAGGCATGCAAGCGTTCTGAGAATTCGAAATTGCGCTACAAGAGCTCATTTTAAATACAATATCTTCCGGTGTCGTCGCAGCACTGCACGACAGATAGACCATGACGGGCTGGAAGATTCCGCCTCTGATCCTTCGACAGGTAGTTTGGCGCTACGGGCTCGCGGTCGTTTCCGTTGGAGTCGCGCTCGCCGTGGCGCTGGTTGTTGGGAGGGGTTTCGATGTTCGCGGCGCACTCTTCCTTACTGCCGTTGCTCTCACGGCCTGGTTTGGCGGGATGGCCCCAGGCCTCACTGCCTTAGCCCTTTCACTTCTGAGCCTTGGTTCTTTTTTCCAGCCGCTGGTCCCTTACGTCGAGCTCGCGGGGATTCGTGTGCCCTATCGTGTCCTGTCCCTGACATTCTTTGCATCGCTGGCGCTTATAGTGTGCTGGCTCAGTGCCTCGCGACGGAGGACGGAGGCGGCGCTGCGGGAGAGCGAACAACGCTGGCGAAGCCTTACCGAAGCGCTGCCGCAGTTGGTGTGGGGCGCCCGGCCGGATGGCGGGTGCGACTACTTCAGCACTCAGTGGACAAACTATACCGGCGTCGGGGAGAGCGACTTGCTCGGCTGGCGGTGGATGGACGCACTGCATCCGGATGATCGCGAGGCTACGCGGCAATTCTGGACGGAATCGGTAGCAGGACGACACCCTTATGACGTGGAATACCGTATTCGCAGGAGCGATGGCAAGTACGGTTGGTTTAAAACGCGCGGAACGCCCATCCGGGACAGCGACGGCAGGATCGTGAAATGGTTCGGTACGTGCACTGACATCACCGACCGGAAGCGGGCGGAGCAGACCCTTAAGGACCACGAATTGGAACTGCGCCAGGCCCGCGACCTACTCGAGATCAAGGTCATGGAACGGACGAAAGAATTGCGGCGCAGCGAAGCTTATTTAGCCGAAGCGCAGAAGCTGAGCAAGACGGGCAGTTTCGGCTGGAACGTTTCCAGCGGTGAGATCTACTGGTCGGAAGAAACATTTCGCATTTTTGAATACGGCCTTGAATTAAAACCTGGACTCGACCTGATTCTGGAACGAACCCATCCGGAAGACAGAGTCCGCGTTCAACAGGTAATCGATCGCGCATCTCGACACGCGAAGGATTTTGATTTAGAACACCGGTTGCTTATGCCTGATGGGTCGCTCAAGCACGTCCACGTTGTGGGTCATCTTCTGGAGACAGGTCAACCCGACAAAGCCGAATTGGCCGGAGCGATCACCGACATTACCGAACGCAAACGCGCGGAAGCGTCCCTGCGGCAGACCGAGGCATACCTGGAGGAAGCGCAAAGGCTGAGCCACACAGGCAGCTGGGCCTGGAACGTAGCGCGCAGAGAGAACGTCCACTGGTCGCAAGAACACTATCGTTTGTTTGGGCTGGATCCAAAAAGCGATTCCCCGTCCTTCGAAACAGCGTATCAGCGTATTCATCCCGAGGACCGAGCCATATTCAATAAAGAGGTCGAACAAGCGATTCGCGAAAGATCAGATTTCGAAGTGGACTTCCGCACCGTTCTTCCGGATGGCTCGACGAAATACGTCCACTCGGTCGGTCACCCTGTTTTCAGCGCTTCCGGCGAGTTGGTCGAATTCGTGGGTACTGGGATGGACGTCACGGAACGAAGGCAGGCAGAGAAAGAACGAGAAAGACTACGTCAGGCACAGGCCGATCTGGCACACATAAACCGGGCGACTACGATGGGGGAATTGACTGCGTCGTTGGCGCACGAGATCAATCAGCCGATCGCGGCCGCGGTAACCGATGCCAGAACTTGCTTGCGGTGGCTGGCGCGCGAGCAGCCAGACATAGGAGAGGCTCGTGAAACGGCGGCACGGATGGTCAAAGCTGTAACCCGCGCGTCTGATATCATCAGCCGGCTTCGACAGCTATTCAAGAAGGGTGCGCCACAAACCAACTTGGTGGATGTGAGCGAAGTCATCCAGGAAATGGTTGCCTTGTTGCGCGGCGAAGCGTCCAGGTACTCCGTTTCGATTCTTACCGAATTGTCGGCGGACTTACCGCGGGTCATGGCTGACCGAGTGCAATTGCAGCAAGTTCTCATGAATCTTATGCTGAACGGTATCGAAGCGATGCAGGACACAAAGAGCGGGGGCCAACTTACAATCAAATCTCTGATGGCCGAAAGTGGTCAGCTGCTTATTTCGGTCAGCGACACGGGCGTAGGACTTCCTCGCGAGAAGGCTGACCAGATCTTTAACGCGTTCTTCAGCACCAAGACCCAAGGCACCGGCATGGGGCTCTCAATCAGCCGGTCGATCATCGAATCCCACGGCGGCCGCTTGTGGGCCACATCCAACTCCGGGCGTGGTGCCACTTTTAACTTCATACTTCCCACTGCAGAGGCGCATGAATGACCCCGGCCGACGTCCCCACGGTGATCATTGTCGACGATGATGCCCTGGTACGCGCGTCGATACAGGGAATGCTGAAGTCAGTCGGCCTCCGATCCGAGGCCTTCGCGACGCCGCAGGAGTTTCTGCGCAGCCAACATTCGGATGGTCCGAGTTGCCTGATTCTTGACGTGCAACTTCCTGGGCTAAGCGGCCTCGACTTTCAGAAGGAACTAGCGGATGCGGGTTTCAAGATTCCCATCATCTTTATTACCGGCTATGGAGATATTCCAATGTCGGTGAAGGCAATGAAATCTGGCGCCGTGGAGTTTCTAACCAAACCGTTTCGCGATCAAGATCTCTTGGACGCAATTCAGCAAGCTCTCGATCGCGATCGCGCTAGGCGTCAACAACAGGGCCTGACCGACGAACTGCGAAACCGGTATCAGACCTTGACTCCACGCGAGCGCGAAGTGATGGAACTCGTAGTTTCCGGCATGCTCAACAAGCAGATCGCCTCAGAACTGGGCACGAGCGAAATCACTATAAAAGTACATCGTGGTCGGGTGATGTATAAGATGCAGGCTGACTCTCTCGCTGACTTGGTAAGAATGGGGGAAAAGCTGAATCTTCCGCTCAGCCAGGCGCGGTCACCACGAGTCCCGTCCGCATCCAAAAGAGAATCCCGATAGCACCGCTCACTTCCCTCCAAATTGCCTCAGGAATAGTGTTATACGAAGGCATAATTGCGCCGAGACCGCAGGCGCGATAACTTCTCGAGTATGGCGACTGAGGAAAAAGTGAAAATGGTTGTCATCGTCGATGACGATGAGTCGATGCGCAACGCCCTGCAAGGTCTCATGAAAGAAGTTGGCCTTGCGGCACAAGCTTTCGCGTCAGCGGAAGATTTCCTAGCCTTCGGCCGTGCGCGGCAAGCGGGATGTGTCATTGCGGATATTCGCATGCCGGGAATGTCAGGTTTGGAGCTGCAAGCCAGACTGAAGGCAGAGCATTGCAACATTCCCATCATTTTTATCACCGGGCACGGCGACGAAAAGATGCGCCTACAGGCCCTGCGAGCGGGTGCGGTGGAATTCCTGTCGAAGCCCTTCGACGATGAAATACTGCTCGAGAGTGTTCGTGCGGCAATGAACAATTGAACGCTGCGAGACGTAGCTCAACAAGCTGCCAGGAGGCTCTGTGGAAGCTTTGCAACAAATCGGCTACAGCGACCCGGAATTGAAAGAGCGCAAGTTCGAGCAAATTATCGGCAGCAGTCCCGCCTTGGAGAGTGTGCTCGCACAGGTTCAACGCGTAGCACCTACTGACTCGACTGTTCTCATTCTTGGAGAAACGGGTACAGGTAAGGAACTCATCGCAAAGGCTGTTCATAACGTCAGCGCGCGGTGTGGACGGCCGTTCGTAAAGCTGAATTGCGCTGCGATTCCGTTTGATCTACTGGAAAGTGAACTTTTCGGCCATGAGAGGGGAGCTTTCACCGGGGCCATCGCGCAGAAGATGGGGCGTTTTGAACTCGCCGACCAGGGAACGCTTTTTCTCGACGAGATCGGCGATATTCCGCTGGCGTTGCAGCCGAAGCTTCTGCGAGTTTTGCAGGAACAGGAGTTCGAACGCCTGGGCAGCGGCCGGACTCACAAGGTGAACGTCCGGCTGGTCGCGGCAACCCACAGAGATCTGCCGGAAATGGTCAATCACAATCAATTCCGCGGAGATCTTTATTATCGTCTCAACGTTTTTCCGATCGAACTGCCGCCTCTCAGGGAGCGACGCGAAGACATTGCGCCGCTCGTCATGCACTACGTCGAGGTCTTTGCCCGGCGCATGGGAAAGCGCATCGACCAAATTCCTGCAGAAACGCTGTCTGCCTTTGAGGCCTATCCGTGGCCCGGAAATGTGCGGGAACTGCAAAACTTGATCGAGCGCGCCGTGATCCTCTCCGACGATGACCGGTTCCATAATCCTCTGCCCAAAGAGGCCCGTGTGCCGATCGGTGCGAGACCCGAGATCAACACTCTGAGGGATTCTGAGCATGCTTTGATTTTGCGCACACTGGAAACCGCCGGTTGGGTCATCGGCGGCGCGACCGGCGCGGCAGCGAAACTGGGTTTGAAGCGCACCACTTTGATTGCCAAGATGAAGAAGCTTGGAATCGCGCGTCCAGAGCGGCAAAGCGACATGAGTGTAGTTGACGACCTTCCTTCTCTCGCGGAATCGCCGGCGAGAATCCGGTAACGGAGTTTTCCCACACACCGGGCATCGGACGACCACTCACGCTGCTTTTTGCCGCGCGCCCGCCCTCATCGAGATCTACGTTGGGTCGGACGCATTCGTCCGCCCCGCGCAGCGAAGCGAGCTGTGGGGTCTGCGACCCCGGACGAATGCGTCCGGGGCTACGTGATACTAGATTTCTCCCGATGTCACTGTCATTCCATTGACACGCCACTAGCGCAAGCGACCAGACATCGCCATCGATGCATCCTGCAGCGCTTGTGGCCGCGCGCAAAGTGCCTGTTCTGATTGCCTTGCGTTTCGCGCAGAACAAAAACCACTCTGGCACGACGGGTGCAATAGCAATGACAGAGGGTTCCAAGATGTGGATCGTTAAATTGGCGTTGCGTCGGCCGTACACCTTCGTGGTGATGGCCATTCTGATTCTGGTGATGGGCGGGATTGCGATCTTTCGCACGCCGACCGATATCTTTCCCAACATCGACATTCCGGTGGTGAGCGTTATTTGGAACTACAACGGTCTGGTGCCCAAGGACATGGCGGACCGCATCGTCAGCGTCACCGAGCGAAACATGACCACCATCGTCGACAACATTGACCATGTCGAATCGCAGTCGCTCTATGGCATAGCGGTCGTTAAGGTATTCATGCAGCCCAACGCCAGCATCGACCGTGCTGTCGCGCAGATTACGGCCAGTTCGCAAACCCAACTTCGACAACTGCCGGCGGGCACCACTCCACCGCTCATCATCGCGTATAGCGCGTCCAGTGTACCGGTGATGCAGTTGGCCCTCTCCGGACAAGGACTCTCCGAGCAACGGCTCAATGATTACGGCCTCAATTTCATTCGTACCCAGCTGATTACCATTCCCGGAGTAGCCGTCCCTTATCCCTACGGCGGTAAACAACGGCAGGTACAAGTCGATCTGAATCCAGCTGCCCTTCAGTCGAAAGGCCTTTCTGCGTTGGATGTGGTCAATGCGATCACTCTGCAGAACCTGATCCTGCCGACCGGTACCTCCAAAATCGGGAGCAAGGAGTACGACGTTGATATCCCCAATGCGGCGCCGCAATCGATCGCGGATCTGAACCGCATTCCGATCAAAACGGTAGGCAGTACCACGATCTACATGAAGGATGTGGCCTGGGTGCGCGATGGCTTCCCTCCGCAAACCAACATCGTGCGCGTGAATGGGCAGCGCTCAGTTCTGCTCACCATTCAGAAGGCCGGAGATGCCTCTACCCTGAAAGTGATCTCCGGCATCAAGTCTATTCTTCCGCAGATCGCGACCACCGTTCCGCCGCAGCTGAAGATGGAGCCACTCGCAGACCAATCCATTTTTGTGCTGGGAGCAATCAAGGGAGTGGTTCGCGAGGCGCTGATTGCCGCTTGCCTTACTGCAGTGATGATTCTAATGTTCCTGGGAAACTGGCGCAGCACGCTGATAATTGCGACGTCCATTCCGCTGGCGATTCTTACGTCGGTGATTGTGCTGAGCGTGATCGGACAGACGATCAACATCATGACTCTCGGCGGGCTTGCCCTTGCGGTAGGGATCCTTGTAGACGATGCGACTGTGGAAGTGGAGAACATCAACCGCAACCGGGAAGCAGAACCCGATAAGAGTTTGGACGAAGTGGTGCTGGATAGCGCCATGCAGATCGCGACACCTGCATTTGTATCCACGTTGTCGATCTGTATTGTGTTCGCACCAATGTTCCTGCTGTCGGGGGTGGCGCGGTATTTGTTCCTGCCTCTCGCCGAGGCTGTTGTGTTCGCCATGCTGGCCTCTTATTTCCTGTCCCGGACGATCGTTCCGACCATGGCAAAGTATCTGTTGCAGGGACAAAAAGTAGGAGAGCACGCTCGCGGATCGGGCAACGTATTCGTGCGTCTCCAGCAGCGGTTCGAGGTCGGCTTCGAAGTTGTTCGCGAAAGCTATCAGAGGTTGTTAGAGAGCTGCCTCAAACACCGGCGCACTTTCCTGGTCATTTTCTTTGCAGCCTGCCTCGGATCATTGGCGCTGGTGGTGCCGTGGTTGGGGCAGGATTTCTTCCCAACCGTAGACGCCGGAAGTTTCAAGCTTCATATGCGTGGGCCAACCGGAATGCGCATTGAAGACACGGCGTTCTTGTCCGACCAGGTGGAGGAGTCAATCAGGAAACAGATCCCGCCCGACGAAGTGGCGAGCGTGATCGACAATATCGGCCTGCCCTACAGCGGTATTAATCTGTCGTATAGCAACTCCGCTCCGATCGGCACTTCCGACGCGGACATCCTGGTTACTCTTTCGCCGAAACATCATCCGACCGGTGACTACGTCAACCAGCTCCGCTTGAGCCTGGCCAGGCAATTTCCGGGGGTGATGTTTGCCTTCCTGCCCTCCGATATGGTCACGCAGATCTTGAACTTCGGCCTGCCTGCTCCCATTGACATTCAAGTGATTGGTAACAACCTGGAGGGCAACAGGGAGTGGGCAAGCCAGTTGATGCAAAAAATCAAGTACGTGCCGGGTACGGCTGATCTGCGCATCCAGCAGCCGTTCGATGAGCCGTACATGCACCTCAGAATCGAGCGCACAAAAGCCCAGGAACTCGGCTTCTCGGCGCACGACATCGCTCAGAATCTTCTGGTGTCGCTGAGCGGCAGTTTCCAGACGTCGCCAACGTTCTGGCTTGACCCCAAAAACGGAGTGAGTTATTCCATCGCGACGCAGACTCCGCAGTATCACGCCGACACGCTACAAGACCTGGTGAACACGCCGGTGACCGGCAGCGATCCGTCGGCGCCCTCATCGATTATGGCAAGCCTGGTCTCTACCCAAAGGGGAGTCGGCATGGCGGTCGTGTCGCACTACAACGTTGCACCGGTGATTGACGTCTTCGGCTCGGTGCAAGGGCGCGATTTAGGTGGAGTTTCGCGCGACATCAACAGGATCATCGATTCGGAACGCAGTAAGTTGCCGCGCGGGTCGCGAGTCGTGATTCGCGGCCAGGTGCAGACTATGAGGTCGTCCTACACCGGACTGGTCCTGGGTCTCGTGTTCGCCATCATGCTGGACTACCTTCTGATCGTGGTGAATTTCCAGTCGTGGCTTGACCCCCTGATCATGATCTCGGCATTGCCCGCGGCATTGGCCGGAATTGCCTGGTTCCTGTTCGTCACTCACACGACTCTGAGCGTCCCTGCGCTGATGGGAACAATCATGTGCATGGGTGTCGCGACGGCAAACAGCATCCTGGTCGTGAGTTTCGCGACAGAGCAGATGGCGGAAGGAAAAGACGCGATCGCGGCTGCCCTGCAGGCGGGCTTCACACGTTTCCGTCCGGTGCTGATGACTGCTTTAGCAATGATTATCGGTATGGTACCGATGGCGTTGGGCCTCGGGGACGGTGGTGAGCAAAACGCGCCCCTAGGACGCGCCGTCATTGGGGGGCTCATTTTTGCAACTGTCTCCACGCTGCTCTTCGTCCCTACATTTTTTAGCGTGCTGCACGACTACAAAGGAAAACAAGCCTTGCTCAAGACGCAATCGCTGGATGGAAAGCTTGGTGAATCAATATGACGCAAATCGAACTTGACGAACAGGTCGAGAGGCTGAAGAACGCTCTCCGACCTACGAATCCACGAAAATCGCCGCGACGCTGGCTGGTACCTGCGCTCGCAGCGCTGGCTGCAGTTTTAGTTCTGGTCCTTGGAATCCGGTCTCGACTGAGGGCTGAGACCACGCTTCGGGCCGTGACGGATCAGATGGCTGTACCTTCGGTGTCCGTTATGGCGCCCAAGCAGACTGCCCCGGCCACGGAGATCATTCTGCCCGGCAACATGCAGCCATTCATCTCGTCTCCTATTTATGCCCGCACCGACGGATATCTGAAGAAATGGTACTTCGATATCGGGGCACATGTGAAGACGGGAGAGTTGCTCGCCGTGATTCAGACGCCAGAGGTCGACGAGCAGTTGTCACAAGCGCGCAGCACTCTGAACACAGCGCAGGCCAATCTTGAACTCGCTCAGATCACCAGGGACCGGTACCAGTCGCTCTTGAAAAAGCATGCGGTTGCCCAGCAGGACGTCGACAACGCCGTCGGCACTTACACAGCGAACAACGCGATTGTGGATGCGGACATGGCGAATGTTCGCCACTACGAAGCCCTTGTGTCCTTCGAGAAGGTATACGCGCCGTTCGACGGTGTGATCACGGCGCGTAACACGGACATTGGCGACCTTATCAATTCCGGCAGCAATACCGCTCCCAGGACCGACCTCTTTGACATTGCCCAGACTCGCACCTTGCGCGTGTACGTGAATGTTCCCGAGGAATATTCGCAAGGTATCAAACCCGGTCAGACCGTAGCGGAGGTTGCTTTGGCCGAGTTTCCGGACAAGAGGTTTCCGGGAAAACTGGTGCGCACCTCGGAGGCGATCAACGCAACCACGCGCACGCTGCTGGTGGAAGTCGATCTTGATAATCCCAGCGGCAATCTACTCTCTGGTTCGTACGCGGAAGTGCACTTGAAGATTCCCGCGCAGAACTCGACTTATCTGCTCCCGGTCAGCGCTCTGATCTTTCGATCCGACAAGTTGCAGGTTGGTGTGGTGAGAAACGGGAAAGTTGCGGTCACTGACGTTACCCCGGGCCACGATTTCGGGGACCAGATCGAGATCGTTGCCGGTCTGAAAGCGAACGATCAGGTGGTTTTGAATCCGTCCGATTCTCTTGTGTCTGGGCAGAAAGTAACAATCGTACAAGCAGCCCTGCCGGGGGATCCGCAATGAATCATCTAATTCACTTGACCACGAGGATACGCCAACTGGTTTACCCCGTTCTGGTCCTCGTCGCGGCGCTGCCGTTCACCGGCTGTGCCGTCGGGCCTAAGTACAAGAAACCCGCAGTTCCCGTTCCGCCAGCTTACAAGGAGATGGGAAACTGGAAAACCGCACAGCCGAACGACCAGAACCTTGGCGGGAACTGGTGGGAGATCTTTCAGGATGCGCAGCTGAACGCTTTGGAGCAGCAGATCAACGTTTCGAACCAGAATTTGAAAGCCGCGGTGGCGCAGTACCAGCAATCGCGAGCAGCTCTGCGCTACGCTCGCGCGGATTACTATCCGACCGTGACAGCCGCTCCCGGGGCAACGCGCGAGATGTATTCCAATAACCGCCCACCGCAAAGTTCCAATCTGGACGGCATAACCTTCAATGATTTCGCGATGCCGGTTAACTTTTCTTACCAGGTCAATGCGTGGGGAAGAGTAAGCCGCAATGTGGAGTCTTATCGAGAGCAAGCGCAGGCGAGTGCCGCCGATCTGGCGGTAGTGAACCTGAGCATGCACGCCGCTCTGGCCATCGACTATTTCGCGGCACGAAGTTTGGACGCAGAGGAAAAATTGTTGCAAGACACCGTTGCCCAGTATCAGCAGGCGTTTCAGCTGAATGAGGACCGGTACGAGGGCGGACTTGCCTCCGAGGTAGAAGTCGAACAAGCCCGCACTATATTGGAGACCACGCGAGCCCAGATGGTGGATGTCGGCGTAGCTCGCGCGCAATACGAGCATGCCGCGGCTGTGTTGGTCGGCAAGCCGCCGGCGGATTTCACCCTGGAACCATTGCCGCTCACTACCCCGCCACCACCAATTCCGGTCGACGTTCCCTCGACCTTGCTGGAAAGGCGCCCCGACATAGCTGCTGCCGAGCGCCGCGTAGCCTCGGCGAACGCTCAGGTCGGCCTTGCCAAAACTGCTTACTATCCGTTGGTGAATATCTTGGGCTCGGGCGGATTCGAAAGTGGAAGCATCACGACTCTGCTCCAGGGGCCAAGCGGTTTCTGGGCGGTTGGGTCTTCAGCGCTGGTGACCCTCTTTGATGTAGGCCGGCGGCGCGCTGTAAGCGACCAGGCGAAGGCGAGCTATGACTCCTCGGTTGCGTCCTATCGCGAAACGGTGCTGACGGGCTTTCAACAAGTGGAAGACAACCTGGCCGCCCTACGCATTCTGGAGCAGGAAGCAGGAGTTCAGGCGACCGCGGTCGATGCAGCGCAACGATCTCTCAGTCTCTCAAACACGCGCTACGAAGGCGGAGTCACCAGCTATCTCGAAGTCATCACCGCTCAAAATGCCGCCCTGGCTGACGAGGTTACAGCCGTCAATATTCTAGGCAGACGAATGGCGAACGCGGTGCTGTTGATTGAGGCTCTAGGCGGCGGGTGGGATAGCGCAGGATTGCCGCAGCGTCCCGAGTGCTGCGGAAAACTGGCGAGCAGCTTGAACTGATCTTTATCCGCTGTCGAATTGTCGTAATAACGCCGCCTTGTCACGGAATTGACGGCGCAAGCCGTGAATTCAACCTGCACAAGGCACGGAGGGTGCGCCAGTAACGCAACTCGCGGTGGATCGAGACGGCAAAGAAATTGCTGATGGCATTGTAAAGGCCGACAAGATTCGTTGGAGGAATTGCATGAGCTCAAAAACCAAATCCGTTATTAAGACCGCTATCCCGTTTCTGGTTGTATCGATCGCTATGAATCTTCAGATGAAAGCTCAGGATGCCCATTTCCATAATGCTCCAGCCTCCAATGCTCATGAAAAGAATCCTTATACAGCACAGCATTCCGCCATTGTGGAAGGAGCCAGCCTCTACACGAGGAATTGTGGCGCGTGTCACGGAATTGGTGGGCGCGGAACCGGGAATATCCCAGCCTTGTCTCATGGTGCCGTGCAATCAGTTCCCGATGGAGAAGTGTTCTGGTTCATCACTGCCGGATCGGTTGCCAACGGCATGCCCTCGTGGGCCCAACTACCCGAGCAACAACGGTGGGATCTTGTCACGTATTTGAAATCGCTCAAAAGCTCGGGCGCGCCCAAGACGATTTCGCTACCCTCAAACTACAAGCCGACGGCGATCAGTGCCGCGGCTCCGCCGGCACCATTTACGGACTTCCGCTTTGAGAAGCCGGGGACGATGCGCAAAATCAGCGTCCAAGATCTGCCAGCACCCTACGCGTCAGAATCCGCAAATAACGGACCTCAGCTGGTGACCCGGCCGCGAGGGGCTTGGCCGAAAGCACCCGCCGGCTTTCGTGTGCAGCAATACGCAACCGGCCTCGATAATCCGCGACTGATGCGCACCGCACCCAATGGCGACATCTTCCTCGCGGAAAGCAGCAGCGGCATCATTAGAGTTTTCCGCGGAATCACGCCAGAGGGCAAACCGGAGGAGGCGCAGGTGTTCGCCAAGGGGTTAAATGAACCTTACGGCATCGCCTTCTATCCTCCGGGCAACGACCCGCAATGGGTTTACGTTGGCGATACGGATTCGGTTGTCAGATTCCCGTATCAGAATGGCGACCTGCAGGCACGAGGAGCCGCGGAGCATCTAGCTGATCTGCCTCACGGCGGAGGTCACTGGACCCGCGACATACAGTTCACCAGTGACGGCAAGAAGATGTTTGTCTCGGTGGGTTCAGCATCGAATGTCGATGATCCCGATAGTTCGCCGGGAGAGAAGAATCGCGCCGACATCCTCGAGTTTAATCCCGATGGATCAGACATGCAGGTCTATGCCTATGGCATCCGCAATGCGGGCGGGGGTCTGGCGATCAATCCGAAGACCGGGGAGTTGTGGTGTTCGGTCAACGAGCGTGACGGCCTGGGTGACAATCTCGTGCCGGACTACATCACACACGTAGAGGCCGGCGGTTTTTATGGCTGGCCCTGGTGGTATATCGGCAGCCATCAGGATCCGCGCCACGATGGAAAACATCTGGAGCTGAGAGATAAGGTTCTGGTTCCCGACGTGCTGCTGCAGCCCCACAATGCCTCATTGGAAATGACGTTCTACGAGGGCACGCAATTCCCATCGCAATACCAGGGAGACATTTTCGCTTCAGAGCATGGTTCTTGGAATCGATCGGTACGCGCCGGATATGAAGTGATTCGCGTACCTCTGCACCAGTCAAGACGGGCAACCGGCGAGTACGAGGATTTTCTGACCGGATTCGTCGTGGACAACGGACACGTGTGGGGCAGACCGGTGGGGCTAACCGTGGCACTGGACGGCTCTCTGCTGGTGAGCGACGATGGCTCGAACTCTATCTGGCGCATCAGTTCAAGCGGTGCAATGACGACCCGAAGGCAGCCTGAAAGAAATCACCAAAGCGATGGGACACAGAGCGCATCCAATTAAAAACTCTGTGGCGGCACTGCTGGGTTGCTTTGCCACACTGGCACTCTGCCCCATGCAGTTCGGAGATCGGTCTGGTTTAAACAATATGTCTTTCGCACAGGTGCAGGCTCTGGTCTCTGATCTCGGAAAAGCACAGCTGCTGGCAAAGCAAGGGAATATTGAGTTCCTTGGCGGGCAAGTTGTGCCGGGTCAAGAGGTTCGCCTGCGGGGCGAGTTCACGGATGCGAATTGCTATCTCGGTTATCGCACGCACGCTTACGATCACGCGTTCTGTGCGAAGCTGTGTGTTGCGGCCGGAAGTTCCTTGGTATTTGTCTCGGATCATCAAGGCGAGGTCTATGTCGTTTTGACGGGTAAAAACGGGATCCGGTTTCCCAAAGATGTTCTTGATCAAGTTGGCGTCCCTGGCGTCGCGGTCGTCGGCAGATTGGTCGAAGTTGATGGAGTACGGGCGCTCGCGGTGGATAGCCTCGATCGTTAGAAGCTGGCATGAGAAGAATCTGAAGAAAAGAAAATGGGAGGAGAAACCATGAACAAGAAAGAACTTTCTGCAAGTCAGGCCGGGAAGGTTTTGCTCGGCAAGGAGATCTCGGTGAATCGTCTTGGCTTTGGGGCGATGCGCTTAACCGGTGAAGGGATCTGGGGGCCGCCGAAGGATCGGGCAAGCGCGGTCGCAGTCTTGCGTCGAGCCGTCGAGTTAGGTGTGCAGTTCATCGACACCGCGGATTCCTATGGGCCCAACGTAAGCGAGGAACTGATCGCGGAAGCTTTGTTTCCATATCCGGCCGGCGTTGTGATTGCGACCAAAGGGGGATGGAACCGCCCCGGACCAAATCAGTGGACCCACGATGCAACTCCCGAGCACCTTCGCAAGGCCGTGGAAGGCAGTCTGAAAAGACTGCGACTGGAGCGTATCGACGTCTATCAGTTGCACATTCCGGATCCCGTCGTGTCCTTTGATCTATCGGTTGAGACCCTGGCGCAACTGAGAGAGGAAGGCAAGATCCGCAACGTCGCCCTGTCGAACGTCACGCAAGAACACATCGAACGGGCTCGCAAAATAGTTCCCATCGTTTCCGTGCAAAACCGTTACAGCTTCGCGGACCGTGAATGGGACTACGTTGTGGACTATTGTGAGCGTAACCGAATCGTATTCATCCCTTGGTTCCCCCTGGGAGCAGGCAGGATCGCCGGTGAAATCCTTCACCAAATCGCGGAAGTGCACCATGCCAGCCCAACGCAGGTGGCGCTTGCCTGGCTGTTATGGCGATCGCCAATGCTGCTGCCGATCCCAGGAACTTCATCGATCGAACATCTTGAGCAGAATGTCGGAGCCGCCAGCCTGCGCTTAAGCGAAGATGAATGTGAGAAGCTATCCGGCGTTCCAGAACTCGCTGGCTCGCGCTAACGACAAGGATGAGGATGGGCCCGGCTGAGGCAGGGATGGGTGGGTTCAGCAGCGAACTTCGTTAACGTCGGTTCGAACCCACGCCCCGACGATTCGCGCGAACATTGTCCCATTCACTCGCACATCACAGGGTTGCTTGAAATCGGGCGCGTTATCTGATGCCGTGAGACCATGCGGTCTCATGCAACGTGAGCCCTCACCGCGGCGGGTGTAGCTGTTTTCATAGTCTCCCAAAACTTCCACGACTTGTGGCTGCCAGCACTTCTGCCGAACCGGCGCGTCCACTCTCAAAATTTGTAGATCACATCCATGCCGAAAAAGAGCAGGTTTCTGGCCGTCCCGTTGTTGTATCCCTCGCGATCCCACGAGTGATCGAAGCGAAGTTCAGGACGGAACATAACCGTGGTCCCGATGTATCGGGTGAGATAAAACGTATTCTCCGTATATTTCCCGGCGATCCCGGTACGCTGCCCTTTCTTGTCGTTGAGCAGGTCGGATCGGAACCCAAACATAAACTTGGAGGTGACCTCGCGATTTATGTAGTTAACGATCGCGTACTCCGGAGCAGTGCAGCGTAATTGTCCGGCGGCGCAGAACGCGCCGTTTGTGCCAAGCTCAGGTTTGATCGGATTGGCAACATTGCCGGCGACGTTCGGCACCTCGCGTTCATACATGTACCAGGTCTCAGTCGCCATGTGCCATTTGCTGTTGAACTTGTGGTACCAGGTGAAGTCATAGTCTTGCAGGTTGTTGCAGGCATACTTGCCGTCATTCATGCCGTTCGCACAACCGTAAAAATTGTCGTTGTTGCTCGCAGTCGAATAGTTCAAGCAAAAGATGCCTGAGGCTTTGGCATCATCGCTCCATAGTGCAACATCGTGACCGCCCGATACGCCAAACTGGACCATCCACTGCTTATTCAGCTTGAGGCTGGCATAGATGCCCGTGTCGGTGAAGGGATCGATGGTGTAGAGCCCAGACACGAACGTACTGCTAAAGGTGCGATTCGTGGGATTCTGTGGCAGCGATCCGAATTCATTTCGTGGCCTCAATCCTCTCGTCACATATCCTCGCATTTTAGGGCATGAAATATCGGCTACCGTCGATGAAGACTTCGGACGCGAATCCGTATTGTCAGCGGGCACGAACGTAGCGGTCTCCCCATACACCAGCTGCGGTGAATGCTCCTCCTGTCTGCGTGGACGTCCGAACGCTTGCCAGTTCAACCAGACTCTCGGTGTGCAAAGGGATGGCGCACTCACCGATTTCATTGTGCTGCCTCGAGAAAAGCTGTATCCCGCGAAGCTGACGCTCAAAGAGTTGTGTCTGGTGGAACCGCTCACCGTCGGATTTCATGCCGTCGCACGTGGACGTGTAACGGCCGCCGACACGGTTGCGATTTGGGGTTGTGGCGGAGTGGGCCTTGGGGTTGTAGCGGCCGCGAGTTGCTGGGGAGCACGCTGTATCTGTATTGACGTGGACGACCAAAAGCTAGAGCTGGCACGTATGGTTGGCGGCGAGTTCGCTATCAATACCACGCGGGAGCCGCTACACGACCGATTGCTGGAAATGACCGAAGGCCGGGGCCCCGATGTTGCCATCGAAGCGATTGGCACCGCGGCAACGTTCCGAGCCGCGGTCGAAGAAGTCGCATTCACCGGACGCGTAGTGTACATCGGATACGCAAAGGAACCGGTCAGTTACGAATCCCGGCTGTTCGTTCAAAAAGAATTGGATATTGTCGGATCCAGAAATGCTCAACCGGCGGATTTCGAGGCCGTGATCAAGCTTCTGGAAGCGCAGACGTTTCCCGTTGATCAAGCCGTGAGTCTGGTTGTTTCCCTTGAGCAAGCGGCGGAAGCGCTGCGCTCCTGGAGCGATAATCCCTCACGTTTCAGAAAGATTATGGTCAACATGGATTGATGTTCTTGTCGTTTGTCGTTGAGCCGCGTGATTGCTGCTCGACCAGGAATTGCTGCCGAATTGAACCGGTAGAAATTCGACGATGCGTCTGCGGTAGAGGCCTCGACATCGGCGCCAATTTACCGCAAGACAGTGAGAAGCGGAGTACTATTCTTGAATGATATCCGTTACCTGTATCGCTAACACTGTAGAAATCGCACGATCGGCCATCAGCCGACGGCAGAACTTTCGATGATACACTTCGCTCTTGAGCGATGCACCGTGAAACTCCCACCTACTTCTGCATTCTTGTTGGTCGTGTTCGTTTCTCTCATAAGCATGCGGTCACTTGCGCAAGTGGCGCCAGGCGTGCAGCAAATGAATGAGATGCAGGGGGATCAGCGGATTTCCACTTATGAGACTTCGCCGAACACGGCAGTGATCATCGTTCACACCTTCGCCGAGGAAAAGCCTCTCAGCCTCGACCGCTCGGCTCGGGTGGATCTAACGAATCTTGCGAACCATGTGGGAGGATTTCTAGTAGTGCCAGGGCACGAAGCTGCTGTGTTCGTCAACACAGTCCTCGGCAAATACGTCATTTCCGTCACTGCCGTGGGATTTCTAAGCGCGAGTCTCGAAATTAATGTTTTGAGCCCCGTGAGGCAAGACGTTGATATTGTGGTTCACCGCGATCCAGCCGCCGTCACGATTAATGAAACATCAGGTCTCATGCCTGCGAAGGCGCGAAAAGAAGCAAAACGAGCTGTATCTCTTTTGAAATCTGGTGATCTTAATAATGCCGAGAAGCGTTTGAATGCGGCGTATGTTTCAGCACCATCGAACGCGGATTTAAACTTCCTGCTGGGATATTTGTACTTTCAGAAGAACGACTACGCGCAGGCTAGAACCTACTTAGGAACGGCCGCGAACCTCAGCCCTCACTCCGCCCAGACGCTAACGCTGCTAGGCAGAACTACGCTGGCGTTACTGGCCTACCCGGAAGCTCAATCAGCGCTCGAACAGGCAATTCTTGTCGATTCGGAAGAATGGCTGCCACACCACTTATTGGCTAGTACATACCTTCACCAGAGAGAGTACAGCAAGGCTCGCGACGAAGCACAGATCGCCGTTGCGAAGGGGGCGAGAGCGGGAAAGAATGCTTCCAGCGCTTCCGAACTCACCCTCGGGCAAGCATTGATCGGACTTGGCCAAAAGGATGAAGGAATTAAGGCGCTTCGCGTATTCCTAAAGGAATCTCCCCCAGAGAACATGGTCGAGCCAGTTCGTGCTCTGATCAAAAGGGTAGAGGAAGGCGATCAAGCGCCGGCGGCAGGTTTAGTGACTACCACGTCACCTGATCCCCTCATGGCGGTGCCCAAACTTGTACTCTCGATGCAGACTTGGCGTCCCCCCGATGTTGACGATGTTAAGCCGGCCCTCGAGCCCGGAGTGACTTGTTCTCGTGCTCAGGTGCTCGCAGGAGCAGGGCAACGTGTACAGGAGTTGGTTCAGGATATAACCCGCTTCACCGCCGATGAGGATCTATTCCACAAATCGCTGGACGGGGCCGGGCTTGCAAGCCACGCAGAAACAAGAAAGTACAACTATGTCGCCGCAATTTCGTCGAAACCGGGATCGGTTTTGATCGAGGAGTATAGAGAGGACAGAATTCCTCAGAATGGCTATCCCGACGGAATCTCAAGTACGGGCTTCATTATGCTGGCCCTCGTTTTTCATCCAGAGATGCAGAGCGACTTCGATTTCGACTGCGAGGGACAAGCCAAGTGGCTTGGAAAACCCACTTGGTTAGTACACTTTCGCCAGCGTCCCGACCGTCCAAATCGCATGCAGGACTACACTCTCGCTGGCAAGACTTATCGCATCGATCTGAAGGGGAAAGCGTGGATCTCTTCAGACACTTTTCAGATCGTGCACATTGAGGCCGACATCGTCAATCCGATGCACGAGATCCAAATGCTCAGCGAACATCAAGTCGTGGAGTACGGCCCTGTGCCATTTGCAAGGAAAAGCACGATCCTGTGGTTGCCAAAAAACGCGGAAATTTACTTCGACTTTCGCAAGCGTCGTTTTTACCGCCACTACACCTTCGATCACTACCTGCTTTTCGATGTCGATGTATCAGACAAGGTCAAACTTCCACCCGACACCGCTCTCTCAGAACCCACGCCGTCAACACAAAAACGCCCGGACTAGGGCTGTTCGGTCCACCGAACCGCCGTCTGCAAAGTCGTTCCATTTGAGAGGCAGACTGTTGAAATCGGGCCAATACACTCAAACTGCCCCATCGCTCGCTGCGCTGTAATTCAAACTCCGCCTATTTCCACTCTGCGCCTCCGCGCACCGCGCCTGTTCCGGATCCGCGCCTCGCATCATCCACGGCAAAATTTGCGTCAGCCAGCCCACATCGTACGATGCGCAGTAAATCGATATCCGCCGGTGTACTATTCCCTCATGCGACACTCGTTACCTGTACCGCTACCTATGAGACCAAGAGAATGACCCTTGTAGAAATCGCACGATTGGCCAAAGTCTCGACCGCGACCGTTTCGCGCGCGATCAATCGCGTCCCGTCAGTCAACCCCGTTCTGGCTAGACGCATTCGGAAGATAATTGAAAAACATGGGTACTATCCGAACACCAACGCCCGCGCGCTGGTTCGCGGTCACAGTCGTAGTCTTGGCCTGATCGTGTCCGAGATCACCAACCCCTTCTTCCCTGAGATCGTACAAACGTTCGCGAAATTGGGGGTTCAGCTCAATTACGAGATCTTGTTGAGTTCAATCGACCACGATCCACGATTGCTGGGGATAACCGCTCGGCAAATGATTGAGCGTAGGGTGGGAGGCGTCGCAATTCTGACCTTTAACGACGAGGCGCCGCTCATCAAAGTTCTAACTGCGCGAAACGTTCCCGTGTTCGCCGTCGATGCCGATCCTGACGGTCCGTTGCTCAAAACCGTTCAGATTGACTACGAGCACGGAATCCGCCAGGCTGTACAGCACTTGGCGGCCTTGGGACACCGGCGCATCGCCTTTATCGGCGGACCACGAAAGTTGAAAACTGCCACCATGCGCAAATCCGCCGTCGAAAAATGCCTGAAGGAAATTGACTTAGGGCTTCTTCCGGAACTGTTCGTCGATGGGGATCACACGATCGAAGCGGGTATAAAGGCTCCGCTCTCACTGCCATGCCAGATCGCCCCTCGGCCGTGCTCTGTTCAAACGACATGACAGCCATCGGCGTAATGCGAGCGGCATTCGACCTTTCTCTCAATATTCCGCGAGACTTGTCGGTCATAGGGTTCGATGACATCCGACTGGCCCAATTCATGACTCCACCACTAACCACAGTGCAGATGTCGCCGACAGAGATCGCCTCCTTGTCATTCTCAGGATTGCTCAATTCTCTGGAACCATCGCGCCGTGGAAGTATATGGCAGGTATATCCGCTTAAGACGAACCTGGTGCTTCGACATTCGACGGCGCTCGCACCCGGTTGCTTGAGAACGGAGCAGCAACCGCAAGCGAAGGAATTGATACGGACTGAAGCCTGCTTCGAAAGTGCTTGAGCTATCCTGTCCTTTCTACAGAGAAACTGGTCCGCACAAAGTTGCGGAGAAGAGGGAAGAATAAATGGACCTCACACTCGCTCATAGACCTCAATCCACAGTTTATTCCCCGAAAGGTCAAGTCGACATTCTCCCGGCGACAAGAGTATTCGTTCGTCGTTGCTCACTGACATTCCTGGTTCCACATCAAAGGGCATCACTTCCTATACGTTCACTTCTTGTCGGCCTCACTCTGATCGTTATGGCTATCTCCGCACCGAGAATGGCTGCACAGAAAGTGGATCTATCGATTGACGCATCCAAACCCGGCGCGAAGATCGACCGCAATCTTTTCGGGCAATTCGCCGAGCATCTCGGACACGGCATTTACGACGGGATCTGGGTCGGCTCCGATTCCACCATTCCGAATACACGCGGCATTCGCAACGATGTGGTTGTCGCACTGAAAGCGATTCACGTGCCGAACGTACGCTGGCCCGGAGGCTGCTTCGCCGACGAATATCACTGGCGCGACGGGATCGGGCCGCAGCGAGTCGTGCGATTGAACCCCAACTGGGGCGGCGTGATCGAGCCGAACACTTTTGGGACGCACGAATTCATGGACTTCATCGACCAGATCGGAAGCGAGGCGTACGTCTCGGTCAACATGGGCTCAGGCACTCCCCATGAAGCGTCCGATTGGCTGGAGTACATGACTGCGGCGCAGGCGACGACGCTCGAGAAGGAGCGCGCCGCGAACGGGCATCCGGCGCCCTACAAGGTTGCATTGCTCGGGCTCGGCAATGAAAGCTGGGACTGCGGCGGCAATATGACGGCTGAGTACTATCTGGACCGGATGAAGAGTTTCAGCCACTTCGTTCGCAACTACAATCCAGCGCAAATGGAGAAAGACCAAATGCTGAAGATCGCTGTCGGTCCGGGCGGCGGCGAACAGCGCTGGACCGACTGGACTGAAACCGTAATGAAGGCCTACCAGCAACACACGTGGAGCTGGGACATTAACGGCCTTTCCATGCACAGCTACACGGTCGTGAAGTGGCCGCCAGCGTTCAAGTCGGTTGGATTCGGAGAAGACGAGTACGCGCAGATTCTCAAGACCACGCTAGACATGGATGACCTGATCAAAAAGCATTCGGCCATCATGGACAAGTACGACCCGGACAAGAAGGTAGCTCTCTTTGTAGACGAATGGGGCGGCTGGTACGCGCCATTACCTGGAAGCAATCCGGGGTTCCTGGTCCAGCAGAACAGCATGCGTGACGCTGTACTGGCTGCGCTAAATATCAATATTTTTGCCCGTCACGCCGACCGAGTGCGCGGGGCCAACATCGCCCAGATGATCAATGTGCTGCAGGCAATGATACTGACCGATCACGAGAAGATGGTGCTAACCCCGACCTACTACATTTACAAAATGTACGTGCCATTCCAGGATTCCACGTTCGTCTCCGTTACGTTTGATGCAGGCAGCTACAAGCACAGTGATTTCACCCTGCCACGCGTCGATGCCATGGCTGCAAAAAGCAAAGACGGCAAGCTGTGGGTGGAGATCACGAATGTCGATCCCCATCAAGCGGCGGAGGTCGAGTTGACCGTGACTGGGATTAACGCCAAGTCTGCCGTGGGAGAGACACTCACTGCGCCCAAGGTGGACAGCGTGAACACTTTCGAAGCCCCGAACATCGTCGTCCCCAAGCCGATTTCGGCGAGGGCACAAGGCGGCAAGTTGATTCTGCAACTCGAGCCCAAGTCCGTGACTGTGGTCTCGGTCGAGCAATAACAAACTCTCGGTAGCGCGGTCAGCGAATCACGGGGCCGCGTGGTCGGGACCGTAAACGTTTACGAGGAGAGTCCCAATGAGGCAGTTTGCAATGAGTATCGTTTTACTGTTCTTACTTTCGAATATTTCCTGGGGGCAAGAGTCCAGCGATTTTCGTCCCGCCGAGACTAATGTCTGGGGAGCGGAATATCCCCGGGTCGATGGCGCTGGAAGAGTGCAGATTCGTGTGAAAGCGACCGAGGCCACCAAGGTCAAATTGAACTTCTGGAGTGGACCGAAAGTGGATATGGAGAAGCAGCCGGACGGATTCTGGACTGTCACCACAACTCCTCTGGTTCCCGGCTTGCACTATTACACGTTAATTATCGACGGCGCGGAAGTCGCCGATACCAACAGCCATGCTTACTTTGGCGGAAGCAAGTACGCGAGTGCGGTAGAAGTTCCGGAACTGGGTTCGACCTATTATTCGATTCAAGACGTGCCCCACGGGCAGGTGCGGGAGGTTTGGTACAACTCGAAGGTCACGGGAACGTGGCGCCATGCCCTCGTCTATCTTCCGCCCAGGTATGACGCCGAGACCAAGGTGCGCTATCCCGTGCTCTATCTCCAGCATGGTGGCGGAGAGGATGAGACGGGTTGGATTCGGCAGGGTCGCGCGAACTTCATTCTCGACAATCTAGTCGCGGCCGGCAGCTGCAAGCCCATGATCATCGTCATGGCCTATGGGTACGCCCGGCGTGCTGGCCAAGCCCCGCCAGATCTGACAGGAAAGCCATTCGGTTCTCCCGAAATGTTGAAGGCAATGCAGGATATGGCTTCAGCGTTCGAAGACGATGTGACGCAGGTCCTGATTCCTTTCATTGATTCGACCTTCCGAACAATTTCCGATCGAGACCATCGCGCGATGGCTGGCCTTTCGATGGGCGGCATGCAGACGTTCCAGATCACGCTAAATCATCTCGATCTGTTTTCCTACATTGGCGGATTCAGTGGAGCGGGCGGGATGCTGGTGCTTGGAGACCGGAAACTGGATCCCAAGACCGATTACAACGGCGTATTTGCCGATCCAGCCGCGTTTGCCAAGAAGGTGCACCTGCTCTGGCTCGGCGTCGGAACCGTGGAACCCGAGAGAATGCGCGCCGGCATCAAGAGGCTGCATGACTCACTCGACGAAGCGAAGATTAAGCACGTGTTCTACGAATCACCGGGGACCGATCACGAGTGGCAGACTTGGCGCCGCGATCTGAAGGACTTTGCGCCGAGGCTCTTCTAAGAACACCACATGGCAAGGCGTCGGACCGTTTACCTTCCGATCCGTCGGCCTTGCTTGAGCAAGCGTTTGCTCGTCGGCGTCCTTAACTAAGGATGGACGTGGCATGGTTGGACCGTCGTCGGAGGCCAGAGATGAAAATGTTACTGCCGCGAATGTCTGTTGCGATTGCTGCCTGGTTGGCTGCGGGATGTTTGTTTGCCCAGAGCCCCGAGCGGCCTGCCTATATGAATCCTGCCCTGCCTCCGCAACAGCGGGCCGAGGACTTGGTTCACCGCATGACCGTCGAAGAAAAAGTTACACAACTTGTGAACCAGTCGCGGGCAGTTCCGCGTTTGAATGTGCCGGATTATGACTGGTGGAGCGAGTCGCTGCATGGCGTGGCTCGCAACGGAACCACCGAGTTTCCCGAGCCGGTCGGTCTGGCCGCAACCTTTGATACCGATGCGATCCACCGTATGGCGATCGTGATCGGCACCGAAGGGCGTGCCAGTCACGTTCGAGGCATGCGCGATGGGCACAGCGACATCTTTGAAGGGCTGGACTTCTGGGCGCCGAACATCAATATCTTTCGCGATCCGCGATGGGGACGCGGTCAGGAAACTTACGGCGAAGATCCTTTTCTGACGGCGCGCATGGGCGTGGCGTTCGTCACGGGCATGCAGGGCGACGATCCGAAATACTATCGTGTCATTTCGACTCCCAAGCACTACGCCGTACACAGCGGCCCCGAGTCGACCCGGCACATGGCTGACGTGAAAGTCAGCAAGCATGACGAATTGGATACTTACCTGCCGGCGTTCCGTGCGACGGTGACAGAGGGGAAGGCCGGCTCGGTGATGTGTGCCTACAACAGCATCAACGGGCAGCCGGCTTGCGTGAACGACTTTCTGCTGCAGGATCAGCTGCGCGGTAAGTGGGGATTTCAGGGATATGTGGTTTCGGATTGCGACGCCGTCATCAACATCTTCCGGGATCATCACTTCACTAAGACCCAGCCCGAAGCCTCGGTACTGGCCGTGCAACGCGGCATGGATAATGAGTGCATTGACTTCGCAAAGGTAAAGGACGATCACGACTACAAGCCGTACCTCGATGCATATAAGCAAGGAATCTTAAAAGAAAGCGAGATTGACACTGCGCTGGTTCGGTTGTTCACGGCGCGAGTGAAGCTGGGGATGTTCGATCCGCCGGAGATGGTTCCATACTCGACGATTGACGAAAAAGAACTCGATACTCCAGAACATCGCGCGATGGCGCACGCTCTCGCCAATGAAGCGATGGTACTGCTCAAGAATGACGGCACGCTTCCTCTGAAGCCGGGACCGCTCAAAATCGCATTGATTGGCCCGCTCGCAGATCAGACCAAATATCTGCTGGGAAACTACAACGGAGTTCCGACACACACAGTGTCCGTGCTGGAAGCACTCAAGGCGGAATTTCCTGAAGCGCAGATCAGTTTTGTCCCGGGGACGCAATTCCTGCGCAACGATGGCGAAGCAGTTCCCGAATCGGTGTTCACTACGACCGAGGGTCAGCCGGGCCTCAAGGTGGAGTTTTCCACTGGGGAGATATTCGGTGGAAAGCCGACGATTCTCGCCACCCGCGATGTAACTACCGTTGATTTGAATGCGGAAAACATTCCCCAGGAGGCTACGGGAAAGTATCCCGTGCGAGTTGATTGGAGCGGTTTTCTTACGCCCACCGAGACAGGGGAGTACAGCATCGGCGTGCGCTTTCAAGCTGGATTCGCGAAAGTTTCGGTGAATGAGAAACCCGTCGCTCAGGGTTGGGCCGGTGCCGACGACGTCGGAGAGGTAAAGGTTGGGCACGTTCATCTCGAGCAGGGGAAGAAAGTTCCGCTCAAGGTCGAATACTCGAAGCCCAACGCGGGTCAGATACGAGCGCAGCTGATCTGGTCGAAGTACGATCCCAAGCCCAGTTCTGAAGCGATTGCGGCGGCAAAAGCCGCGGACGTTGTCGTAGCCGTGTTGGGAATCACCAGCGAACTCGAAGGCGAAGAAATGCCGGTCAGCGAGGACGGATTCAAGGGTGGCGACCGCACCAGTATCGATTTGCCGAAACCCGAAGAGGACCTGCTGGAAGCGGTGACCGGGACGAGAAAGCCTGTAGTTCTGGTACTCGCCAACGGCAGCGCGCTTGCTGTGAACTGGGCCAGGGAACACGCCAATGCGATTCTCGAGTCCTGGTACGCAGGCGAGGAAGGCGGCGCGGCGATCGCGGAAACTCTTTCCGGCAAGAACAATCCAGCCGGGCGACTTCCAGTCACGTTCTATACGGGCGTCGATCAGCTGCCGCCGATTGAAGACTACGCAATGAAAGGACGCACGTATCGCTATTTCGAGGGCAAGCCGCTTTATCCATTTGGATATGGCCTGAGCTACACGACGTTCTCTTACAGTGGGCTGACGCTACCGAAGAGCGCAATCAAGGCCGGGGATCCCCTGACCGCGGAAGTGACGGTTACCAACACAGGAAAGAGAGACGGAGATGAAGTGGCGCAGCTGTATCTCGAATTTCCGCACACGGCGGGTGCGCCACTGCGTGCGTTACGTGGGTTCAAGCGCGTTCATCTGGCGGCTGGAGAATCGCAGACAGTGCAATTCGAGCTGAGAGATCGCGACTTGAGCATGGTCACCGAAGCCGGCGCGCCGATTATCGCGAAAGGTAAATATTCCGTTTCGGTTGGAGGCGGCCAGCCGAACACAGAGGCGCGGTCGGTTTCGGGAACGTTTCAAGTAAAAGGAACCATGAGGCTACCGGAGTGAGCGATGCAGAGAACTGCATGGGTAGGGATCTCAGGATTTTCGGCAACAAGCTTCGACTGATCGGGAGGAGATCATGGGTTTGCATCAACTGTTCTCATCGTTATTGATTCGTTGGTTCGGCGGTATCCTATTGGTTTTATCCGCGTTGTCTGTCATGTACGCCCAACTCCCAACGGCTCCCACAGCTTCGGAGGAACCGGCAAAGATCGATCAGATCTGGCAGAAGGCCAGCAGCAAGTACGACGCCGAGCGAGCAGATCTCCTGAAGAAAGTTGATGCCATCGCTAACCAAGGCCCGTTCCAGCCCGACTGGGAGTCACTGCAGAAATATGAAGCCCCTGAGTGGTACCAGGATGCTAAGTTCGGCATTTTCATTCATTGGGGAGTCTATTCAGTTCCGGCTTTTAGCAGCGAATGGTATCCGCGAAATATGTATGAGCCTGGGTTCGACGCATACAAGCACCATATTGTTACCTACGGACCACAGGACAAGTTCGGCTACAAAGATTTCATTCCCATGTTCAAGGCCGAGCGCTTCGATCCTTCTGCTTGGGCCGAGCTGTTCAAAAAAGCGGGCGCAAAGTACGTTGTACCGGTCGCAGAACATCACGATGGTTTTGCCATGTACGACAGCGGGCTGAGCGATTGGACGGCTGCAAAGATGGGGCCCCATCGCGATATCATTGGCGATCTAGCCAAGGCCGTACGAGCGCAAGGACTGCATTTCGGCGTGTCGTCGCATCGTGTGGAACACGATTTCTTCATGGGCGTGGGCCGCAAGATCCCTTCGGACGTTAACGACCCGCAATACGCCGCCTTCTATGGTCCCGCACAAGTGGGGGTCATCACCTGGGGAACTCCCGTCGGCAATGATTTCACCTATGTTTCGTCGGCGTGGACCGAAGACTGGCTGGCTCGGGGCGCCGAACTCGTCGAGAAATATCATCCTGATATCGTGTACTTCGACTGGTGGATCGGCCAGGCATCGATCCGGCCCAATCTCACTCGCTTTGCTGCGTTCTATTACAATCGTTCCCTGAAGTATGGTGATCACGTCGGAGTAATCAACTATAAGGACTACGCTATGCAGGAGCACTCGGCGGTGCTTGACTTGGAGCGTGGCCAACTCGGTGACATCCGCCCGCTCTATTGGCAGACCGATACGTCGGTGAGCAACAAGTCTTGGGGCTATATCAAGGACGACACCTTCAAGTCGCCCGAATTCATCGTTCACCAACTGATTGATATCGTCAGCAAGAACGGCACCCTGTTGCTGAACATTGGCCCGCGCTCTGACGGGACCATACCGGAGGAGGTACAACAGGTCCTGCTAGATGTAGGTACCTGGTTGAATGTCAACGGAGACGCCATCTATGGCTCTCGCCCCTGGAGAACCTATGGCGAGGGACCGACAAAGGTGGCGGCTGGTTCCTTTCACGACACGGACACTGCTCACTACACGGCTGAGGACTTTCGCTTCACCACTAAAGACCACGCGCTGTTTGCGATCGGACTCGCGTGGCCGCTGAACGGAGAAGCGGTGATTCGCTCGCTCGCGGGCACCACCGGAAGTCAATCCGTAAAGAGCGTGTCACTGTTGGGCAGCGATGCAAAACCAGAATTCAAGCAGCGTCCAGACGGATTGCACGTGCAACTGCCTGCGCAGGCACCGGCCAAGTATGCGTACGTGCTCCGTTTAACGTTTTGATAGCGAAATGTGCAGACCTCCTTCTGTGGATAGTGGAATCGCCAAGAGTCCGTATAAGCGTGCGAGCTCGTAGTAAGCGTCCAAACCCTGATCAAGAACATGCGTTTGCTAATTCTCTCGAAAGGCGTATCGATGACAATGGCAGAGGTATCTCGAGCGATGAGCGCCGTGAGACTTATCCGCCCAGGTCTATTCAGTATCAGCAGCTCTCTCCTCCTAACGATCTGCTGTCTCCTCGGGAGTCCAACGGACGCACGGGCGCAGCTGTGGGAAACGCCCCCACTGCCTGCTGTAAAGTATGCGCCGGCTCCGGACGGTATGACGTTCTCGGTGGGAGCCGAGCAGGTTCATATTTCTGTTTGCCGTTCCCCCGTCATGCATTTTGTTGCCAATCCTGAACCGTCTAACGCGATCCGACAGAATCAGCCATGGATGCTCGATTCGAAGGAGTCGTGTCCGGGGGCAAAGTTCCAGATATCGCAGACCGCCGATGCGGTCACACTCACAACCGACGCTCTGAAGATCGAGTTTTCGTTGAAGTGGGGAAACATCCAATACAGCACGCTGGCAGGCGAGACCCTTCTGCGGGAGCGAAACTCGATCCCGCGAACCTATGAACCTGTCGAGTTGAATGGCGAAAAAACATTCCACGTCGAAGATCGGTTTTCGGCGGACTTCTCAGAGGGTTTCTACGGTCTGGGACAGCATCAGAGTGGCTTGTTTAACTACCGCGGAGCCACCGTGGAACTCGGCCAGAACAATACGGACGTCGCGATTCCATTGCTGTTGTCGAGCAAGGGCTACGCCTTGATGTGGAATACCGCCTCCCTTACCTACGTAGACAATCGCTTCCCACTGGACTTGAGTCTGAGTTCGCTCGCAGGACATGCCGTGGATTACTACTTCATTTACGGTCCGGAAATGGATCAGATGATCCATGAATACCGAAACTTAACCGGGCACACGCCGATGTTTCCCCAATGGGCCTACGGTTTTTTTCAGTCGAAAGACCGCTACGTTTCACAAGACGAGGTTTTGGGCATTGCGCATCGGTACCGGCAAGAGCACATTCCACTGGATGCCATCGTTCAAGACTGGTTCTGGTGGAAAACGGAGGGCGATCCCGTATTCAATTCCAATTTTACTGATGTTCCCGGTGAACTGAAGCAATTGCACGATGAGCATGTTCACACCATGTTGTCGGTGTGGGGAATGTTCGATACGAAGGCGCAGAATTTTCGGGAACTCGCCGCCAAACACTTCGATGTGCCGAATGCTCATGTGTACGACTCGACGAATCCTCAGGCGCGCGATTTCTATTGGAATAACCTGGTCAGCCCGTTGTTTTCGCAGGGATGGGATGCATTCTGGCTCGACAGCGCAGAGCCCGAAGAATACTGGCCGCACTGGGGTGACGCGATTCTCCGCAACAAGCAGATTGCGATTGGAAACGGAGCCGAGTATACGAACATATTTCCGCTCACTCATACTCTCGGAATCCAGCAGCACTGGAGAACAACTACGAACCGGAAGCGAGTCTTTCTTCTGACGCGATCCGCTTTCTTCGGCCAGCAAAGAGTCGGGGCGACGGTGTGGTCGGGCGACGTCTATGGCTCATATTGGGGTTTGCGCCATCAGGTGGCCGCCGGACTGAACTTTGCGCTGTCTGGCTATCCGTATTGGACAACGGACATCGGAGGCTATTGGCCGCCCCACGACAATCCGGTTGGAGATCCAAAATTCCAGGAACTCTACGCACGATGGTTCGAGTACGGAATATTTTGTCCGATTTTCCGTACTCACGGGCACCGGCCGCAAAATGAGATTTGGGCCTTCGACAAAGTCCGGCCGATCCTGGTCGGCTATGACAAGCTTCGATATCGCCTGATGCCGTATATCTACTCCCTTGCCTGGCGCGTTACCAATGAGGACTACACGATCCAGCGGCCTCTGGTCATGGACTGGCGGACCGATCCGAATACGCGCGACATCGGGGATGAGTTTATGTTTGGCCCCGCAATTCTGGTCAGCCCGGTGCTGCAGGAGGATGCTACTCGCAGAACTTTGTATTTGCCCGATTCTCCAGCGTGGTACGACTTCTGGACAGGAGCGTCGCAAAAGGGGGGCCGTGAAATTGACGCGGATGCTCCTCTCGACCGCATCCCCCTCTATGTACGTGCCGGTTCGATCATCCCCCTCGGCCCAGAGATTGACTATGCGAGTGAGAAACCCGCAGGACCGATCGAACTTCGAATTTACAAGGGAGCCGACGGCACGTTCGATCTGTACCAGGACGCGGGAGACAGCTATGACTACGAAAAAGGTGCGCGAGCTGTCATCCCATTGCGCTGGTCTGAGTCCAACAGAACTCTGACGATTGGTGATCGGAAGGGCGAGTACCCCGAAATGCCCGCGAGCATTCAAATCAATATCGTCTGGGTGTCCGCCGGGCACGGTGCCTCAGCCGCACTGGTGGCCAATCCCGACAAGACTGTGGAGTACACCGGGAAGGCAATTTCGGTAGAGGCCCCGTGAAATAGGTTGTTGCACAGCAAACCTGGATTCTCAAGGAGAGGCATCGATGACAGCGAACAAGTTCCTTTATCTGATGACGCTGGGAGTGGCCGTCGTCCTTGGGCCTCGGATTGCGGCACAAGTCCAGACCGACGTTCCTGCAGCCGTTCCCGGCGCAAAGCCCGTATCGGTCGAGCGCATAAAGATCCACGGCGAAGCTCTCGAAGGGAATTTAGAGGGCGACGCCGTTGACCGCGAGGTGCTGGTGTTCCTACCGCCGAGCTATGCCAGGCAGAAGTCGCGCCGCTATCCCGTCGTGTATGCACTCCACGGATATTCCATCGGCGCAGAACAGTGGTCCCACGAGATCCATGTGCCCCAGACCATTGAAGGCGCTTTCGCCCAGGGAGCGAAAGAGATGATCGTCGTGCTGCCCGATTCGAAGACGTTGCACAACGGCTCCATGTATTCGAGTTCGGTTACGACCGGAGACTCTGAGCGGTTCATCGCGCATGACATTGTCGCGTACATCGACGCTCATTACCGCACGATTCCTGAGCGCCGCAGTCGCGGCTTGGTTGGCCACTCCATGGGAGGTTACGGCGCAACTCGCATCGGCATGAAGCACTCCGATGTATTCGGCAGTCTGTACATCATGAGCCCGTGCTGCTTGTCGTCCCGGCCGGTTCCAACCCCTGACGTAGTCAGGGCTCTAGAGGCCGTGAAGACGCCAGAGGATTCGGCAAGTCTATCTTTCTTCGCTCGGGCTACACTGGCAACTGCCGCAGCATGGTCCCCTGATCCAAAGAATCCGCCGCTGTATCTTGATCTGCCGACAAAAGACGGCCAACCTCAGCCCGATGTCCTCGCGAAATGGACGGCCAACGCACCGCTTGCCTTTGTAGATCAGTACATCGACAGCCTGCGCGAGTATCACGGCATTTCGATCGACGTCGGCGACCAGGATGGGTTACGCGTCGATACCGCCAAACTGCACGATGTTCTTGACAAGTACGGAATCATGAACAGCTTCGAGGTGTACGAGGGCACTCACACGAACAAGGTCGCCGATCGCATTCAGAATCACGTGATCCCGTTTTTCAGTCAGCATCTGTGTTTTGAGGCGGCGTGCCGGTAGCTGCCGTTTTGATCGATACTTCCGATGCCAAGAAAGCGAGGGAAAATGCATTTGCGCGTTTGGCGGAACATCTTGTGGCTTACGCTTCTGCTGAGTGCTTCCGGATTTGCTCAGCAATCGAACTCATGCGCCAGTCTGGTCACCTTCAAAGCTCCAGGCGTGGAGATCTCAAAGGCTGCCCCGATCGCTGCCGGAACCACGGAACCAAATCCGTGGGGGCCGGGTCACAGCGCGGCGATTCCTGCATACTGCCGAGTCGAGGGTGTGATCAATCGCCGTACCGGAGTCGGCGGCGAGGAATTTGGCATCCAGTTTGCGCTTGCCATGCCTGAGAAATGGAATGGCGATTTCCTGATGCAAGGTGGAGGTGGCGGAAACGGAGTAGTGATGGCCCCGCTTGGTCTCAATGCTGCGGGAGACTCACCCGCTCTTATGCGCGGGTTCGCCGTAGTGAGTACAGATACAGGTCACAAAAGCCATCGCGGACCATTCGACTTCGATTTCATGAAAGATGAGCGGGCTTATCTGGACTTTGCGTATCTCGCCAATGCTCAGGTCGCTGCGCTGGCCAAACAACTCATCGCGCAGTACTACGGAAAACCGGTGGCCTTTTCCTACTTCTCCGGATGCTCCACCGGCGGCCGCGAAGGCATGATTCTCTCGCAGCGCTATCCCATGGTCTTTGACGGGATCATCTCGGGCGATCCTGCCATGCGCACCGGGCTGTCGAACTTGGCGATCGGCAAGTGGATACCCGTCGCGTTCAACCAAATTGCTCCAAAAGATGCCGATGGAAAACCAATCATCGTGCAGGCGATCAGCGACGTTGATCGCAAGTTGATTACAGATGCCCTCCTGCAAAAGTGCGATGCGAAAGACGGAGTGGCCGACGGCATCATCTCGGACCCTCTGGGCTGTGACTTTGATCCCGCAGCATTGATGTGCAAGGAAGGCAAGACCGAGTCGTGCCTGACTCCGGAGAAAGCTGCCGCGATCAAGAAAGCCGTTGGCGGCCCAAAGACTTCTGGCGGAGTTCAGATATACCCCGGTTTTCTATACGACACAGGCATCACCGCGAGCGGTCCCCTCCGCGGGATTCTTTCCCCAGGACCAGGCATTTTCGGACCAGCAACTACAGCGATGGAAGTCGATGTCGAGAAGGAAGCACTCGCGGATATTCAGCCTCTCGTAGATTCGATGTCTACCAACCTGACCACGTTCTCCGGGCATGGAGGGAAGCTGATCTTCTATCACGGCGACAGCGATCCGTGGTTTTCCCCGCTCGACACGTTCGGTTACTACAAGGATATGTCGGCTGCGAACGGCGGTCCCGAAGCCGTTTCTAAATGGAGCCAATTCTATTTTGTGCCGGGTATGGCGCACTGCGGTGGAGGCGGCCTGGATCAGTTCGATCTTTTGAGTGCGCTGGTCAACTGGGTAGAAAAGGGAACCGCACCGATGTCAGTCATCGCGACCGGCAACCCATTTCCAGGGCGCAGTCGACCGCTCTGCCCCTATCCGAAGCACGCCCACTACAAGGGCCAGGGCGATACACAGGACGCGAAAAACTTCGAATGCCGTTAACCTGCCGTTGATGAGGAGCATACTCCGTCCTATGAAGCGCACGAAAAATCGAATGGTTTGTTATCTGACCGGTCTCACTTTGTTCTGCCTCGCACGCTTCCCGGCGGCTTCAGCGAAGACGCCGAAGCCAGCTCAGCGCGATATTGAGATCGATGTCGCGCACGCGACCAAGCCGCTCGACCGGTTCTTCGACCTGTCAGTCGGGTCCGACTTTCCGGGCACGCTCATTCGCGATGACAGCCAGCTGCAACTCAAGAAAGCCGTCGATGAACTGGGTTTCCGATACATCCGCTTCCACGCCATCTTCCACGACGTTCTGGGCACCGTTCGCATCGAGAACGGTAAGACAATCTACGACTGGACAAAGATCGACCAGCTCTATGATGACCTGCTCGCGCGGCGCATCAAGCCATTTGTGGAACTGGGCTTCACGCCGAACGCGATGAAGACGTCCGACAACAAGATTTTCTATTGGCAAGGCAATACTTCTCATCCGCTGCTGCCTGCTTGGAGAGACCTGGTCGATGCCTTCATCCGCCATCTTGAGCAACGTTATGGGCAGGATGAAGTCCGCAGCTGGTTCTTCGAAGTCTGGAACGAACCCAACCTGTCCGGATTCTGGGAAGGTGCCGACCAGAAGGCGTATTTTGAGCTGTACGATCTGACATCAAATACGATTAAGGCGATCGATCCCAATTTGCGAGTCGGCGGCCCGTCAACTGCGGGAGCTGCCTGGGTTCCAGAATTCCTTGATCACGTGGCGGAAAGCGGCGCGGCGGTCGATTTTGTTACCACTCACACGTACGGGGTCGAGGGCGGATTTCTTGACGAGAATGGTAAAGAGGACATCAAACTCTCACCATCGCCGGACGCCATCGTCGGCGACGTACGCAACGTTCGCGGTCAGATCAAAACATCGAAGTTTCCCGACCTGCCGCTCTACTTCACCGAATGGAGCACGAGCTACAACCCGCGCGACCTCGTGCATGATTCCTACATCAGCGCGCCGTATATTCTCAGCAAGGTCAAAGCCACCGCGAGCCTGGTCCAGGGCATGAGCTACTGGACGTACACCGATCTTTTCGAAGAGCCTGGTCCGCCGCTGACGCCGTTCCACGGCGGCTTCGGGCTGTTGAACCGTGAAGGCATCCCAAAACCAGCCTATTTTGCTTACAAGTATCTCCACGCGGTTCGGGGCAACGAGATTCCGCTCAAGGACTCGCAGGCTTTCGCTGCGATAGACAATGATCGGGTTGCGACCGTTATCTGGGAGTTTCAACAACCAGAGCAGAAGGTCAGCAACCGGCCATTTTATAGTCGCATCGTTCCGGCCACTCCCGCGCGATCGCTGCATGTGTCTTTCAAGAATCTGAGTTCCGGCAGCTATCGACTGGAAATTCAGCGGACGGGCTTTCGCGCCAATGACGCGTATTCCAGGTATATCGACATGGGCGCGCCTCGAGAATTGACGGCAACACAGCTCGATCAGCTCAACTTGCTGACGCGCGACCTTCCGGAAATCAATCGCGTCGTCAAGGTCGGAAAGAAAGGCAGCTATGTGTTTTCATTGCCCATGCGCAGCAATGATGTCGTGCTCGTGACGGTGGAGAAAGTAGCAAAGTAAGGCGCTCTTAGGTAGAAGTTTCGTGTCCATGATGGACTAGGAAGCGTGAAGTGCATCAGCAAAGGAGATGGTCTTGCGAACAATCGTGATCGCTTCGGCGCTATTTCTGGCCAGCGCTCTGCTTTTTGGCCAGAGTGCGGAGCAACACCCGGAATGGCCCGGGAAAGGACAGTTGTTTGTCGGCACCTGCTACCAGCCTGTCGATCGGTCACCCGAGCAGATCCGGCAGGACATCGCGCTCATGAAGCAGGCTGGATTCACCCTGGTCCGCATGGGCGATCTTGCCTGGGACGCCTTTGAACCATCTGAGGGACACTTCGAATTCGCATGGTTCGACCAGATTTTGGAGCAGATGAACTCGGCGGGAATAACGGTGATTCTCGACATCGGCGGATCGCCGGCGCCAATCTGGCTTCATCACAAGTACCCATCGGTAAACATGGTCAACGAACAAGGCGCAACCGTGCAACCGGCGGAACGCTACATGGACGATATCAGCGATCCGGCTTATCGCGAGCACCTGATTCGGTTTGCCGACGAGTTGACCCGGCACTATGCTCACAATCCTGCGCTGGCGGCAATTGGCTACAACAACGAGATCGGCAATGGCGTCATGTCGTACTCCGAAGGGGATCGGCAGAGATTCACCGAGTGGTTGAAGGCGCGCTACGGGACAATCGCAAGTCTCAATAGGGCATGGGCCACGCAGCGGTGGTCGCGGCATGTGAACTCGTTCGACGAAGTGCAACTGCCCTATGCCGATGGCCCTTCTCCGCCTGAGCGATATCTTGATCTGCGGCGCTTTTGGTCTGACGTGACCATCTCGGTCCTTGAGGACCTCGAAAAAGTGCGCCAGCGCAACGTGCCCAATCTGCCCGCGGTTTCCAACCTGTGGGACTGGGCCTGGCGCAGAGGCTTTGATTATCTGAGCTCTTACAAGAAATTTGTGAGCTACGGAGCCGAGGGATTTTACCCGGCGAATCCGCTTGACGTGTCATTCGGCGCACTTCTCGAAAAGGGCGACCTGTCTACTCCACTGTGGTTCAACGAATTCACAAGCGGGGGTGGAGGTACTTACGGCGGCCCCAAAGGCATCATTCGCATGTGGGCGTATCTTGGCCTGATCGACTATGGACAAACGTTTCTCGCGTGGACCTTCAACACACATCGTGGCGGAGAAGAACAAGCCCTTTTCGGGTTGCTCGATCACGACGGCACTCCCTCGTGGAAATATGCGGAATACAAACAAATCGCGACCGAATTTTCGAAACTGCAGCACCTGGGCTTCCCGCGCTATCACAAGCCAGATGTCGCCATCGCCTACTCGTTTGAAAGCAACGTCGCCTCTCATCCGCCGGGCCCAAGCAACACGGTTCGCCAATACTTTACTGTCAACTATGCCGATCAGGTCCAGAGTGCCCTGAAGCCTTTCTTCGAAGGCAACATTGATGTCGCAATCATCAATATCGGGCACAGCGCCCTCAACTACAGACTGCTGGTTGTGCCCGCGGACTATGTGATGGATTCCGCCAGCGCCGACGCGATCCGAAATTACGTCCGCAACGGCGGCACGGTGATCATGACCGCCATGTCGGCGAAGGTCGATGAGAACAATCAGTGGTTCGATACACCGCAACCGGGACGGCTGAGCGATGTGTTCGGGATTCGTACGGAAGAGTTCTACCGGCCGAGCGCGCCTCTGGAATTCAGCCTGAATGGCAAAACAGAAAAGGCCAGCATCGGTTTCTACGAAGTGCTTGAGCCAAAGACGGCCAAGGCTATGGCTCTGTTTACGAATACTCCCGAGAAATCGCCAGCCATCACGGTCAACGATTACGGGAAAGGGCGTGCCATCTATCTCGCCGTTCCTGCGCAGATGGCGGCGCTTGCTCCGCTCGTGCGCAGTCTGTATCCGGCGCTCGCCATTGAGAAGGGGCCAGAGACTCCCTCAGGCGTCTACGCACGCGTAGTAGAGGGACGGACGCTTTATGTAAATACAACCGGCGAGGAGAAAGCTATCAGCATTCGCGGCAGCAAGCGCGGGATCATCAGCGGTGCCTCATATGAAGGCGTCATTCGGCTGAAACCGTACGATGCAGATCTAGTTCAGTAAAGATGCCCTCGTGCTTCCAGTCCTGGCCTCACTTTGATTCTTTGACAATCGCCTCCGCGGCGTTGCCGGCGACGACCCAGCTTGCCGACCCGGCCACGACGGCTTCATCCTCGAACCAGAGGAATCCGTAATTGTCGATACACTCCGGAAAATCCGGCTTGATGATGATGTATCCCGGAATTACCGCGCCCGGAATGTATGAGTTGTCGCCACGGTTGTTGCTGTAAGTCTTGGTCTTCGAGACCGTACCGACGCCAGCTACATACGAAGTGCTGGATACTGGGTGAGTGCCCAGAATGTAGTTGACGGCGCGCAGCGTGTATTCGGGTCCCACAAGATCAGGAAACGTCTTGTGGAGAAAGTACGTCCGTATTGCCATGTCAACCACGGCGCCCGATCCGCCCCAGCCTCCGAGGCTCGGAGGCACGCCGAACGGCGTAGCGTCTAACTGCTTTTCCAGACCCGCCATGTATGTCTTCACCGCTTCACGCATTTGATCTCTCGCGGTCGGATCCAGATAAGGCAATGCCCGAACCGCCGTCCAGCCACGGGAACCGATCTGCTGCTCCGTGATCATCTGGGGGAACAACTCCCTGAGACGAGACTTGTAGGGCTCGGCGCCATGAGTGGCAATGGTCAGTTCCAGAGCCGCAGACCATTCCAGTCCGGCACTGAACCCATTCCGATCGGAGACAGGCTGCGGAGCTGTTGGCGCATTCGTCGACGCAGAACTTGGCGAAGCGCCCGCACTGCCCGTTCCGTGATGACCAACTTGCCCGCCAGCCACGACACCCTGAGAAGCAGCCAGCACGCCGCCGCTGGAACCTGTCGGAGGCGCACCGCCGAAGGCGCCGCCCGCCGGCGTCGGATGAGCCTTCTCGTCGTTCCATGCTTTGATCGCTGCATCGAGGCAGTCTTTCGCTAGTGCGTCATCCCAGCCTTTCAAGACATCGGCCGCCGCAGCCAGCGCTGCGATGCCGTTCCACTGGAAGAACGGGTTCGTTGACGTGAAAATCCAGCGATCGTCCGGCTTGCCGGAGTAGTCGCCCTTCACTTCGTTCGGACCTAATTTCGGGTCATAGATGCGGCCGTCGGTTTTCGACGCTCCGTCCCCTATCTGGGTATATTGGCGCAAGTCTGGTTCGTGAGTGCCGCGGATCGCGTGGCCGATGTTATGGAACTGCGCCAGGATGAGCAGTGCGCCGTGCTTGACTTGCTGCACCGTGTCTGGCACGCCATCGGGACGATGCATCTCAACCTCACGAGCGACTTCATCCACGCTAAGCTCGTCGTAATCGACATGGAATTCGCGATACGCCAGCGCCAGACTCTGGATCACGCTGAGTTGCGCGGGCTCCTCGAGGTCGAAGTCGCCGGCATCGTACCAGCCGCCCACGTTCATCCCGGGAATGTGATCGCCGCCTTTGTACTTCCCGTCGGCTGCCGTTGCCTGATTCCAGCCGTCGAATTGCTCCCCAACCACGGGCGCCATGCGGCCATCATCCAGATGCGAAGCTCCGTGCCACACGCGGTAGCCTTCGCGAACCGAAACATGATCCATCTGCGCGGCAAGGTGATGGTCGAGGCTGTCCTGCCAGATGTGCGCGTAAGCGTCGTTGGAGATGGGGAACGGCGCCGTGCGCTGGTCTGCGTATTCGATGACATAAAGTCCGGGGTCCTTCACCGGGCTGAAGTCGAATTTCGAATAAACATACCGGAGCCACGGCGTTGAGGGCGTGATCGGTCCCTCGAACACCTGCTTGTATGATCCGTCTTCCATCAGGCGCAGCACTCCGGCTGTCTTCGGACCGTCGTACTTCGGGTCGAGTTCAAGAACCGCCACCTTGGAGAATCCCGGGGCATACCCTACCTGGCTGTGCGCGATCATTGGCGGCCGCGTCCAGTTTGGAATTACATCTGGCCTGATGTGCCAGACAATGGCGCCGGTGGTCTTGTCGGAAGGGATCAGCGAACGCAACACGAACCAGCCGTTCTGCGCGCGGTTGCGTCCATCAAACAGCATGAGGTCGGCGGTATCCGACTTTACGTTGACCCGGGCCAGCGCATCGTCGAGCCCAAGGGTGATGCTCTTGCCCCTGGCGAACGGCAGTGGCTGAGTGTACCCCTTGGCCTTGTCCCAGTCCTCAAGGTAGTAGGCCTTTTTCGGTTCGTCAGCCAGCGGCGGCACCGTGACCATCGGGTCGTTCGGAGTTCGTGGGAAAATGCCGGCTTTGGTTCCGTCCACCAGGTAAGTCTTGCCCATGTAGATCGAAGGCAGAAATTCCAGATTGAAACCCGCCCGACCAGACAGTTTCTGCGGCAGCGGCTTGTCGAGGTTGATGCTGATCCTCACGCCGCCTGGTTCCGCTGCGACCTCGAGTGTGTAGCTGAAATTGAAGGTCGGGAAGGAAAGGTCGGCGGTGAGCCGGCTGTTCGCCGTATCGGCATGACGATCTTTGAGTGTTGCCACCAAGTCCCATTGCTCGGGAGTTGGCATAAGGCGCACGTCGCCATTGGTGGCGATGCGCTGCCCGTGGAGAATCATCTCCATGGCGGTGTTCTTTTGATCCACAAAAACAGGATGGTAGGTGCTGTCGTAGAGAAACACGCTGAAACCCTGCGTGTCGAGATAGTTCTTATCGGTCACCCTCATGGCAAAATCGGCGCCGAACAGACTTGGGCTAGAGGTCAGGGCCAGGAGAAGGCACACTTTGAATCGAGAGGCCATAGGCTACGATTGGACTACTCCTTCTGGCATAAGCTTATATGACAAGCGCACCGTCTGGCGCACTTGTACCCATGGCGAGGGTCTTTGGGGGGCCCTGGTGAAGGAGTTCGCCGCCAACAGCGTCCTGACTAGGCTCGCTTCCAACAAGGTTCGCCGTGCTGGTCTCTGCCATCAGGCCGGAGGCGAACTCGAAAAGATCCGGTTTTTCTCGGCACGCCTCCGGGCAACGATTCCAAACACCGTGAATGACGACATCGGAATCGAACTCAAAGCTTCTTGAGCAGGGAAACAACGGCGACAGCCTCCAATATAGCCGACAATTTCTGAAGCAGAGCGGCTTGCCAATAAATGCTTAAAGAACATCACTCTTTGCAGCAAATTCGACTTTGAGTTGTCCCTCGCCTACGACTGGAGATGAGCGCGGCGGCCGCCAAATCAATTTTGGCGTTGTCTGCATGCACATTGGCGTGAATTGCACGGCCAGGGAGAAAAGAGGGTGTAGTCGGGAGGTATTGCGCGGTCAGTAGCAGAGGATCTGCGTGACAGCCGTCCGAGTCAGTTAAAATCTGGGGACGTTAAGGGGACGATACCAGAAGCCCTCCGGTATCCATTTGTATCAAACGATGTCCGCCGACACCGTTTAATATCAATCAGTCACATTTCATTGTTGCCCTGTCACGGCGGCATTCTCTTCGCGAATCTGCCCGATCCTTTGGTCTGCATCGCTAGTCAAAAAGCGTCTCTTGACCATCGATCAGCCGAGTCCACCCACTTCCAAAACCTTCTGAAGCGATTCCGCGCTGCCCTTACGACACAGCGCGATCATCTTCCATACGCGCACACAAGGTCACTGCAATCAGCATGGCATGGGTGAGAGCATCAAGGGGCAGGACCGTTGCGAGTGGACGAGCATTCCTAATTTCTTCAGTGGTGGGCGGCGTAAACTCAATGATGTAGTCGTTCCCCATGTCCTCATTTGAACGGACCAAGTTCAGGAACTCGTTTTTCTCCTCAGGAGACGAAAAGGAGAATAGAAGCTCGTAAGCGCTGGCGTCAGGATCGCCGAGGAGTGCCAGCGAGCGTGTGTTCGTGAGATTTGCATAACCAACGAGGTACCCGATGATGTCGGCGGCAAAGAGTCGAGCCCCTGCATTATCGGTGGGCAAGAATTCGACTATGCAGAGCCAGTCCTTCTCATCTTGCCAGTAGGGCTCGAAATAGTCTTTGTGCTTCGTTCCCAAAATCGCAGATCACCTTGTTAAAGAATTTTGGTTCAAAACTCGCAATACACAGACGATACACAGAGCGTCGGTTCCTTTGTATTCCCTACGGCTATTTACAGGGCATTACGGTGCGACCGGTGCCTTGTAATTACAACGTGATACAACATATCAGCGCCCTTTCACGGCGCAAACGCGGGTTCAAATCCCGCCGGGGACGCCAACCGCACTTTCAGGATGGGTCAGCGCTCTTAGTTGTTGAAACAACGTCG